>Ga0310695_10000905_pt1 | contig 72660 bp, 59 predicted proteins | sample RumenRJG_04DNA_FD_203882 | JGI IMG/M metagenome (GOLD analysis project Ga0310695, IMG submission 203882) | Bovine rumen microbial communities from Lethbridge, Alberta, Canada - RJG_04 (v2) (version 2) | ecosystem: Host-associated > Mammals > Digestive system > Stomach > Rumen | place: Canada... | reverse complement strand
GTACTCAAGTTGTGCATATCTGATTTTTAATATTTTATTGTTTGGGACCTCTAAATTACTAAAAATTAATGATATACACAACTTTTTATATATAAAAATACTTAATATTTAATTCCGCCAACGGGTATAAATAAAATTTATTTATATAATAAGACCTTTAGGATGTATGGGGATAGTCCCCTTATTTAGTAACAGTTACTATGTTACCTTTCCCTTTTCGTGTGATGTCGTCTCTGTCTGGTATAATGTCAACGAATGCAGTATAATAACACCTATTACTGTAAACCAAAATCAGGGAAAGATAAAGACTCCCCGGAGACAAATGGTAACATAGTAACTGTTACCAAACACACAGACCTATACAGATCCGTTCTACCTCCGTTTCAAGTCCGTTGTAAGTCCGTTCTAGGTCCGTTGTAAGTCCGTTCCAGAACTATAGGATCATAGGAGGTATATAGGAGTTACATAGGACTTACATAGGATTTGCTTGGGAGGAAGAATAGGATTAAAAAGAATGGAGATTTGAAGCAGACTGCCTTTAACTTATTTAAATTAACATGAGTTGTGAGTTATATTAGAAGCGAATCCACTTCTTCAAATCCACCTTTCCTTCAAACTTTTCAGCCTTGCGAATGCCTGCTGTATTGACTGGTTTCTCAAAGAGGAAACGGTTGATAAATGCAAGAACCTCTGGGAATTGCTCTTCTGGCAACTGACAATGTGGATGATTTCCGTTTATAGAATAACCCATACGGTCAGCAATACCGAAACGCTCCCATACTCTCATAGCGGCATTTACAGATACATAGCCAGACTCATCGGCAAGCCATTTGTAGTCGGTGTTACCAAGCATAAGGAAAGCACGAGGACATACGAGGGCGCATAACTCATGATGGTCGTATGGCAACTGATAGACGCTATCGCCATGAAACTGCTCCTTGAGGCTATGCTTGAACCAATGGTAGTCGGTTCTGTCAAGGTCCTCAACACCATCAATGGTATGCGACACACGCCAAGCGGCAGCACCACCACCTCCTGGCTCCTGTGCTATGGTAAGAGCTACACGAGGGTCGAAGGCACCACAGAAGAGTGCCATCTTACCGGCATACGAACATCCCGTTACACCGATATGCTTTGTGTCAATCTTTGTAACCTCTGGGCCAAGAATCTCCAAGCCGTCAATGATACGCTGAAATCCCCATGCCCACATGCTATATGCTCCATTATCAATGAGTTCGGGATAGAGACGCACAAAACCATAGTTGGTTCGGCAGGTATCCCCACGGAACTGTGAATAGCCGTTTACCTGTCGCTCGTTATAGTTCATACGGGCAAGCGGAAGAGGATTGAGCAGGGTATCAGGAAGGGATATACGACTACTGCCTATCAGCAAAGGATAAGGCGCAGAACCCGTCTTTGGGTACTTGATATGTGAAGAGAGCGTGAGCGATTCCTTACCAACGGTAATGGTGACGAAGAGAGTGTCATTATCCATACGAGCCTTGATCTGGTCGCGCTTCACCTCTGGAATAATGCCAATCTCATGCTGTTGGATAAGACTTGAGATTTCGTTACGACGCTCGTTCCATTCGGTGAGATTACTTACCTCGCCACTTTTCTTTTCCCATTTAAGAGGATTTGGAAGACTATGAGATTCTGTGGTTTGGGCACAACTTACAGTTGGCATTACAATAGCCAATGTTGCTAGGAGTAATAGAATACGGTTCATTTACGTCAATTGAAAATTAAAGATTGAAAATTCATTATCGAGTGTAAAATTACAACAAAATTCTGAAACTGAGAAGATTTTTAGACGATTTATTGCAAAAAATTCTTTCAAGTCCAGAAAATACGCTATATTTGCATCATCTACTGATCTATTCCTTATAAAATCATCCCAGAAACAGGAAAGAGATACAGAGTTTTTTCGGAAAAAATTATTATAACAAGGATCAAAAAAATTTTAACATCATTATGAAAATCGGAATTATAGGTGCAGGATGGATTGCAGAGAAGATGGCATTATCACTTCAAGCAAAGCCTCAGGATTGCGAGGTTTACGCAATAGCATCACGCAGCATTGAAAAAGCAAGGGATTTCGCACAAAAGTGGTCAATACCCAAGGCATACGGCTCGTATGAGGAACTTGTGAGTGACAAGAATGTGGATCTTATCTACATCGCAACTCCTCATTCTCATCACTACGAGCATACACGCCTTGCCTTGGAGCACGGAAAGCCTTGTCTGGTGGAAAAAGCTTTTACGGCAAATGTACATGAGGCAGAGGAACTTCTTGCTCTTGCAAAGCAGAAGAACCTATTCATCACAGAAGCTATATGGACACGTTATATGCCTCTTTCACATAAGGTTAAGGAGATTATGCAAAGTGGCATTATAGGTGAGCCAAGAATATTGACAGCCACACTCTGTTATATGATGGAGCATAAAGAGAGAATTGTAAGACCTGAACTTTGTGGCGGTGCCCTACTCGACCTTGGAGTTTACTGTCTGAACTTCGCAAGAATGTATTTCGGCACAGACATAAAGCGTACCGTTACGAATGTGCATATTGGTCCTACAGGAATGGATATGCATGAGTGCATCTCCTTATCATACGCAGATGGAAAGATGGCAAATCTGCAATCTGGAGCCTTGTGTCTTAATGACAGACAAGGTATTATAAGCGGTGTGGATGGTTATATCCGTGTTGATAATGTAAACTGTCCTGAACTTGTCGAGGTATATCGTAATTATGAACTCGTGGCAACCTACAAAAAGCCCGAGGATATGGTTACCGGTTATGAGTATCAAGTGTTTGAGTGCAAGCGTTGTATAGAGCAAGGATTGCTTGAATCCCCAATGATGCCTCATGAGGAAACCCTTTCAATCATGAAACAGATGGATGAGTTGAGAAAGGAATGGGGAGTAAAGTATCCGATGGATTAGGACCTAACCAACAGTCCTTCACCTACGACCCCTTTCCCGCCCTTCGTGCACCCTTTCCCCGTAAAGGGGCAAGGGGATAGTAACAAGCCCTAAAATGGATTCCATGCACAATAGAAGGTAACTTTTCCCTTGCCCCTTCATGGGGAAAGGGTGCCCGAAGGGCGGGAAAGGGGTCGCAGGTTCGGAGACCTAAATATACTCATAACTATTCCCAACAATCTTTAGGTATCTCTCGAAATCCTCTCGACGGATAACGACAGTACCCCGACAGTCATTAGGGTGGAAACTGAGAGTTTCCGCATCCTTGAGACAAGCATCAAGGAAGAGATGAACGTGGTGCTCAGTATCGTTGATAAGACCGAATGGAGACACGCTACCCGGCTCAAGACCGAGATATTTCATCATACGCTCTGGAGATGCAAAGCTAAGCTTGCCACAAGAAGGTAATCCTTGAGCTTGAAGCGTAGCCTTTAAACGGGCCTCAAGATCATGGATGTCAAAATCATGGTCGCAATGGTAGCAGATGAGATAATGCTTATTACCCTTATGGTTGCGCATAAAGATATTCTTACAATGCACACTACCATCATCCTTCCACCAACGCTTAGCCTCTTCTATCGTCTTTCCTTCAGGATGATTATAACATTCAAATGGAATATCGTGCTCCCTTAGAAAAGAGAGCACAGCTTCTTGACGAGGGGAGATGGCCTCTCCCCCCGCCCTCCCCCGTAGGGAGGAAGCCGGAGAACCTAATGCAGTTTCGTTACTCATTATATTATTTTTTTTGCACAATACATACATTTCCCTTGCCCCTTCACGGGGAAAGGGTGCCCGAAGGGCGGGAAAGGGGTCTTTATTTATTATTTTGTTTTGCCCTAAATTCCTTGAGTTGTTGGAAACAGCAGTCATCAATGATTTCCTCAAGCTTACGGTCAGGATTATGACGCAGATAGCAGTTATAGTCGAAAATCATCATCTCACCATTCTCTGCGGTATATGGTTTCCAAGCAGGGAGTCCCTTAGCATTAGGATTGCCTGTATGAGCGAAGTTTGACCATACGGTACTCATTACATCTGCAAGTTTTTGATCATCAGCTGTTGGATTCGGAAGGTCACGACCGGCACGATGCAAAGTATTGAAGACAAACTTCAACTCATGTCCGTGAACAGAGCCTTGATGCACAGGCGATTTCCATGTGAACATATACATATAGGTAGGTGCAGGACGATTGGCTGAGATATAGTCGGCCGTGATGATTGTCTTAGGACGGAAAAGACGGTCGATTGAAAGCAGGTCGTTTGGAGAATGCTTTGGCCAAGCCTCATCAAATGTCTTTATATACTCATCTGTACGATTGCCGAAAACTGGCAGAAGTTGCTGACGAGCCTCTTCCAAAGTCACAGGCTTATCGTATGTAAGTCGCTGGAGCTCATTAAATGTTGTACCGATAAGAATTGGCTTACTATCTGAGAATGACGAGAATCCCGGTTGGAAAGGCTGTTGCATGAGAATCTCTCCGTCAGGTGAAGGACCGAAGCCCCACATCATAGGCGTACCTGGCTTACGTGTGCCGATGCTCTTGCCCATAGCACGCTGTCCGGCAGCATAAAGTTCCTTGTAAGGCACATCCTTTATTTTATCGATATTATCATTTGAGATACCAAGTTCTGCAAGAACTGCCTTGCCCAGAGATTCACTCATCTCCTTGGTGTTCACATTGAGGATTGTTCCACTAAGAATGATAGCCTTATGGAAAAGATCCTTAGCATCAGGCATACATAAGAGCGTGCCGACTTTACCACCGCCACCAGATTCTCCGAAGACAGTTACATTATTCGGATCACCGCCAAACTGTGCAATGTTATTACGAATCCATTTCAAGGCGGCAACAACATCCATCATTCCGACATTAGCAGAATACTTGTACTTTGGAGAACAAGCAGAAAGGTCGAGGAAACCGAGAATGTTAAGACGATGGTTGATGCTGACAGAGACAACATCCTTTTGAGCGAGTTTCATACCAGGATCCCACTCTGACGTGCCGGAATCAAAACCACCGCCATGAAGCCATAGCATAACAGGTTTCTTTGCCTTGCAATCGGTTGTCCATACATTCACTACGCAACAGTCTTCCGACATCTCATCCTTAGACATCTCACGTCCTGTAGGCTGCATAGTCATCGGGCCCCAGTGGTCGCATATCCTCACCGTGTCCCATTTATCAACAGGCATAGGCGGCATGAAACGCTCAACCTTGGCGTATGGAATACCGAGGAAACCGATAGACCCCTCATGGTTGAATCCCTGCACGAGACCGGACTCAATACGAACTACATTCTCTTTTCCCGCATTTTGTGCAAAGCAAATACTCGCACACAATAACAGAAGCGATACTGAAAAAATCTTTTTGCAATACATCTTTATTAAATAGGTTTGTTATATAGTTTTGCGCAAAGTTAAGAAAAAAAACGTAATAACCCCGCTTTTTTTATGCAAATGGATGTTTTTTTGCATTTTTTTCCAAAAAAATTAGGTCATACGGATATTTATTCTTATTTTTGTGGCAAAATATCATACCAAAAACACCAAACGAAAAAAAATACCATTATGAAGATATTAAAATATACACTTATTCCTCTCTTTCTGATATCAAGTGGTATAATCGTTGCCCAGACTTCATTGTCAGGCAATCCAATCATAACCCACACGTATTGCGCAGATCCATCAGCAAGGGTGTTTGGCGATACTTTGTGGCTTTATCCAAGTCATGACAAGGATGATGCCACGGATTTTCTTATGGATGACTTCCATGTGTATAGCACCACGGACATGAAGACATGGACAGACCATGGTGTTATCTACAAGCCATTGGAAGATGCTAAATGGGCAAAGTCCCGCACATGGGCCCCCGACTGTATAGAGCGTAACGGCAAATACTACTTCTATTATGCTACCGACACGGAGAATATAGGTGTGGCTGTAGCTGATTCGCCTGCAGGTCCTTTCCATGATCCTCTTGGCCATCCTCTTATCTCGAAGAATACTCCAGGAGTGGTGTGTGACCGTATGTTCATAGATGCTTGTCCGTTTATTGATGATGATGGTCAGGCCTATCTCTTCGTAGGTCAGAATACCGTGAACGTAATAAAACTTAACGAGGACATGATCTCGTTCGACGGCAAGGTTGAACAAGTGAAAGGTGCTCAAGATTTCTTCGAGGCAGTATGGGTACACAAGCGCAATGGCATATACTATATGACATACGCCACAAGTCCTTTCCGTCGTGGCAAGAAACAGGAGATTGCATACTGCACAAGCGATTCACCTCTCGGTCCCTATACCTATCAGGGAGTAATACTGCAACCAGTAAATAGCGGTACCACACATTGTTCCATCGTAAACTACAAGGGACAGGACTATATGTTCTACCACACATCGGATATAAGTCGTATCCTTGCATCTGAGTATTACAATGCATACCGCCGTTCTGTAAGTTGTGATTCTCTGTTCTATAACGAGGATGGAACAATCCGCCCAATCAAGAGAACTATCAACGAGAAGAAGTTCAAGCTAAATGATATTTCAGACGACCGTAGGATGAACCTCATCGCTGCAAGTACACGTAGGCCAATGTTTCCGAAGGAAGGAAAGAGGATAACAATCAATGAAGGTGCAACACGTGCAGACCTGCAAAAATGCATTGACGAGTGTTCAGATGATGGTGGCGGTATGGTCGTCATCCCTGCCGGAAAATTCGATATGGACGGCCCGCTTGAACTGAAGAGCGGTGTGAATCTTCATCTCAGCGATGGCGCAACCCTGACATTTACCGACAATCCCGATGCCTATCTCCCTGTAGTATTGAGCCGCTATGAGGGTATAGAAGTATATTCTCGCTGTCCTATGATACATTCACACTATCAGGAGAACGTTGCTATTACGGGCGAAGGCACAGCCGTAATTGATATCAATGGACATGAGATGGCAAAATGGGGAAAGACAACCAGCATTGAGGATGCAGGGGATTTCCTGCTCGGCACAAATGGAGAAACACCTGATTTTTCCGATGTAAACCGTCTCAGGGAGATGGGCGACAAACTCGTACCTCTGTCTGAGCGTATCTTCGGTGAGGGAACAAAGCTCCGTACTAGCGCCATAGAGTTCTGCTCATGCTCACGCGTTCTCATAAGCGGCATAACCCTGAAAAACTGTCCTTTCTGGTGCATCCATCCACTTTATTGCGAGGATGTTGTAATCAATAACGTAAAGATTGACTCCAACTACCCTAACAACGACGGAATAAGTCCAGAGTCAAGCAAGAGGGTTGTCATTGAGAACTGCGAATTCAACACAGGCGACGATGCCGTTGCGGTGAAGTCCGGACGCGATGCCGACGGCAGACGCATAGGTCGTCCGGCAGAGGATATTGTAATCCGTAACTGTAAGATGAAGTCCAAAGGCAATGGCGTATGTATCGGCTCAGAAATCAGCGGAGGCGTGAAGAACATTTTCATGAGCGACATTGAGGTTGATGATGTAAAGAATGGCATTCTATTCAAGTCAAATCTTGACCGTGGAGGATATATCGAGAATGTATATGTCAACGGAATAAACATAAATACGGTTGCAGGTGCAGCCCTGCGCTTTGAGACCAACTACCTGCATTATCGTGGCGGTAACTTCCCTACCCGATACAATAACTTCCGCATCAACAACGTCAACGTCGGCAAATCAGCTGAGTTCGGCATCTTCTACGAAGGCAACGAGGAAGAGCGCATCACGGATGTCAAGGTAACAAACTTCAATGTGGAAAATGCGAAATGGCCTTATTACCTGCACAACACGAAGAACTGCACATTTATAAACTGTAAAGTGAATAATCAGCCTATACCAGAGGCTCCAGAAGACAGTAAGGCTAAACGAACATGTGATGTTTGGTAAAGAAAACAACAATAACATTCGGCAACCTTTCCTAACATAAATTAGGAAGGGTTGTTTTTTCTTTGTATATTTTAACTGAATGTCTCTCAATAAATGGACAATCATTACGTTAATTATAGAAAGTATTTAAGATAACAAATAAATTTGCATATATTCAAAACAAAAAGCAATTATGAAAAAGATCATTTTTTCTGTGATTCTTTGTGCTGTGGCATTCGTTGCCAATGCACAGGTAGAAAGTATTGATTTCAAGAGTAATTTCCGTGATGACTTCGGCGTTGGCGTTGGTATTTCAGCAGCCCTCGGCGACGAATTCGAGTTCTCACCAAGTGCAAACATCTATTTCTGGGATTGTGGTACTCATTTCGACTTTGAAGCAGATTTCCATTACAAGATAGACCTCGGTCATAAATTCACATTATACCCTATCGCTGGCGGTGTTCTCTGCTATTCAAATCTCAAAGACGGTCATACATGTCCACATCACCCTCATCCACTCCCACACGAAGACAAGTACTACGATGGTAAAACAAACTTCGGCGTAAATATCGGTTGCGGTATCAAGTATGACATTAATGCTAAAATCGCAGGATTTGCTGAAACAAAATACCAGTGGGTAAATGAAGATTATCTTGACTATGAAAGAGCCTACCTTTCTCTCGGTATTAAGATAGCAATCTAATATAACATTATAATAAATATAAAAAGGAGTACGGTTTTTCTGTACTCCTTATTTTTTTCCTCCTATAAAGTAAGTCTATAGGAAAAAGAGAAAAAAAGACGAAAAACGTACAAAAATTCAATTTTTACTTACATTTTATTACTATTTCACAAATATATAAGAAAAATCGTAAAAAAACTTTTTTATTTCGATTAATTTATATATATTTGCATTCAGCAAATCAAAAACTCATTTCCCTGCCTTCACCCTTTGAGGCGGATTTAGATGATTCGAAAACAAACATGAGTACACATACAAGAACAATCCGTAGTAAACATACACAGTTCAAGTTAAAGGAACCACCCATGTATAATGTCATCATGCACAATGATGATGTTACGACTATGGACTTTGTCGTTTACGTTCTTGTAAGGATTTTCAGGAAAAGTGAAGAGGATGCTGAAACATTAATGCTAAAGGTTCATAATGAAGGAAGCGCAGTCGTCGGCACTTATTCCCAAGACATAGCCCAAAGCAAGGCAAACTACACCATGAATCTCGCCAAGGCAAACAATTATCCACTAAAACTTACAATCGAAGAAACAAGATGATACATCCTATATACGACATAGAAACCAATTATTTCACCGAAAGCCTGAATCGAGCACTTCAAGTTGCTTTAGATGACGCTACTAAATTCCGCTCAGAATTCATCACTCCTGAGCATCTTCTGTATGCCATTTCCTATCAGGCGGCATTCATGTCGTTCTGTGAGATTGCTGACGTGGATATCGATGAAATGCACAACGAACTGTTCGGATATATAATAAGCATCGATGCTGTTCCTGATGATGAGGAATACATTCCTATGCTGTCAACAAATCTCCACGAGATTGTTCAACGTATGCAGTATTTCGCTATGTCGAAGACAAAAAAGCATATCGAGGATCTCAGCCAGACGGAAATTACAGCAGACTCTTTGCAGCACGGCACCATCCTTGAAGTAATGTATATGCTTAATGAACTTAAGCATAGCATGGCTCAATATATACTGAACAAGTATATCACCTTCAAAAAAGACTGGTTCAAGAACATCAACCTTTTCTATAGCCAATATGAGGAAACACCTGAAGCTGAAAGCATTGAGGATGAAGCTGAAGATGAAACTGCAGAGGCAAATAAGCCACAGGTACATGCAGAGGCTTATATCAACGGCAAGAAGGTTGATTTATCAGGAACCGCCATATACGACAAGCTCATGGCAAGTGCAAATAGATTGCTCGGTTCATTACAGTCGATGGAAATCCATAAGCAGGATGAGCCTCAGAGTCAACCTCAGCAGAAGAAAGAGCCTTGGGAACAGTATCTCACCTGCATAAGCGAGGAATATGTAAACAGAAAGCCTCTTATCGGGCGACAGAAGGAACTTGAGCATACCATACGCATACTTTGTCGTAAGGACAAGAACAACCCTATCTTCATAGGCGAACCTGGTGTTGGCAAAACCGCCCTCATATATGGTCTTGCAAAGATGATTGCAGAAGGCAATGTGCCTGAATCCATATCCGACAAGGTGATATATGGCATGGATATGGCTTCACTCGTTGCTGGTGCAAGCTATCACGGAGAGTTCGAGAGGCGTGTCAAGGAAGTTCTCGACGGAGCAAAAGCCAAAGGTAATGCCATTCTCTATATAGACGAGATTCATACCATCTGTGATACAGGTGGCGGCAATAGCTCTATGAATGCAGCAGAGATGCTGAAACCTTACCTTGAGGATGGCAGCATACGATTCATAGGTTCTACCACATATCAGGACTATAACAAGTCGTTTGCCAAGCACAAGGCAATAGCACGACGATTCGGCCAGATTGATATCAAGGAGCCTTCTGTAGATGAGACCATTCAGATTGTCTCTGCCCTACTCCCTATCTACGAGAAGCACCACGGTGTGAAGTATGATGAGGAAGCTGTGAAATATGCCGTTGAGCAGAGCGATGCCCGCATCTGCGACCGTTTCCTTCCCGACAAGGCTATTGACATAATCGATGAGGCTGGTGCTTATCTGCAACAGAATCCGCTCCTTAATAAGAACGGAGAGCCTAAAGCTGCACGCTATCAGAAGGTTAGTAAGGATATAATAAAAAAGATTCTCATTGAAGTTTGTCGTATTGACGCTAACGCACTTGCAAGCGAGAATAACGATGCTCTCAAGAATCTCGACAAGCGCATAAGCAGCAATATCTATGGTCAGGATGAGGCTATCAAGAAAGTGGTACGTGCCGTTATGATGTCAAAAGCCGGACTTATGGAGCCAGACAAGCCTATCGCCTCACTTCTCTTCGTGGGGCCTACAGGTGTGGGTAAGACAGAGGTGTGCAAGGTATTGGCACGTGAGCTTGGTGTAGAACTCATACGCTTTGACATGAGCGAATATACAGAGAAACATACTATCTCTAAGCTCATTGGCTCTCCTGCGGGATATGTGGGTTATGAAGAAGGCGGTTTGTTGACAGATGCAATCCGCAAGACTCCTAATTGTGTCCTACTCCTTGACGAGATAGAGAAGGCACACACAGATATTTACAACATCTTGCTTCAAGTAATGGATTATGCCCGACTTACCGACAACAAAGGCAACAAGGCAGACTTCCGTAACGTGATTCTCATCATGACATCAAATGCAGGAGCACAGTTCGCAGGACAAGCAGGTATCGGCTTCGGAGGTGGACTCAGCAAGGGACAGGCTATGCTTCAGACGGTAAAGAAGACATTCAAGCCAGAGTTCCTAAACCGTCTATCTGGTACTGTTGTATTCAATGAGATGGACAAGACTATGGCTACGCTCATCCTTGACAAGAAACTCCGTCAGCTCTCACAACGACTTGCAGCCAAGAACGTGACCATGAAACTTGCTCCACAAGCACACGAATTCCTTCTTACCAAAGGATTCACCAAGCAATATGGTGCACGTGAGATGGACAGAGTCATTCAGCAATATCTCACGCCTATACTTATGGAGGAGATTCTCTTCGGTAAGCTGAAGAAAGGCGGAGAAGCAAAGATTGTTGTTGAAGACGACAATCAACTGAAAATTGCCGATTAATAAAATACACTCTCATAATACCAAAAACTAATATACGCCTTCGCCCTTAAATACATATTTTGAGCGAAGGCGTATCTTTTTTTAGCAGACAGCAACAATTTCATCAAGTTCATCATTGAGCTCAAGCATCCATTGTGGAAGCTTTGCCTTTGCATTGTCTATGAGCTCTTGAGACATATACTTATAGTAAGCGTATGCCATAGGACCTGCTATTGCAGCAAGAGTATCGGCATCTCCTCCAAGTGAAATGGCAAGGGTAATGCAATCAACATAGTCTTTGCTCTCAAGGAAACAAATCAAGGCTGCAGGTATTGTAAGTTGGCATGTTTCGTCGAAATAATATCCAGACTTTATCTCTGCATAGGTCTTGTCTTTCCATTCCGGGTAGTATTCATCTAGAACATTCTTACGGATGAAATCCTTATCCTCGCCTTGCATAACATAGAATATCGCAAGTGCAGTTGCTACTGCGCCTTTGATACCTTCTGGATGATCATGTGTAGGAAGTGCCGTCTTTGTTGCAAGCTCTATGCACTCATCCTTTGTCTTTGCAAGAAATCCGGCAGCAGAGCAACGCATTCCAGAACCATTGCCATAGGACTTATAGGAAGGCGTGATTTCCGGCCTCATTAGCCAACGGGCAAAACGACCGCCATACCCCCTTCCCTTCTCCTGACGACAACGAGTATGCAAACGTTCTGCCATATCCATATTGTGAAGCAAAGCCTCTGCGCAAGCAAAAGTACATACGGTATCATCGCTATATGTATTCTTGGGATTATATAAATCAACTGCATCGTAATCCTTTGTACGACCGGCAAACTCGTATGGAACACCGCTGATATCACCAATAGCGGCTGATAATAACAGATTCTTCATAATTGTAGTTTTGTTTACTTATTTAACGATTTTCCTTTGTGTATATTGCCTATGCACGATTGAGTATAGCCCAGAAGCTCTTTGGTAGTGTGATATTTGGAACATCAACCGCATCACGAAATATAGGTGCCACTTGATCAGGTCTCCAACCAGCATTTCCGCATCCTATGGCTGTTACGAGAAAACGCATTTGTGGATTTGCCTTTGCAAAAACAATGAACTCGTGAATAGCTCTAGCCATTATATGAGGACTACCAGTTATTGGAATGGCATAGCTCTGACCTTGTAAGCCTAAATGATTATGGTTTGCAGACTTTGCAAGCTATATAACCATAATCAACGGCTTTTGTACGTGTCATGCTTCGTGTTGGCCTGTTCTTGACATATTGACATCTACCCCTATGGAATCGTGTTCCTGTTCTAGTTACATAAACCGTTGCCTCTGATTGTTGATATACTACATCACAATGATGATATGTTTCAGTGTTTGTTGACTGCATCCCCCCAAGGAGAGCAACAATAAGCAATAATGAATTGATAATCATAACTGTAAAATTTTGAAAGTTAATAACATTAGGTTAACTTATTCTGATGTTTATAATAAGGTGTTAATCCCCCTTTATCGGAGAGTGTTTGCTCAAATTTTAACCATCACTATTTTAATGGGACATTAGTAATTTTTTATAGTTAAACATTTTAGATTAAACAACAATCCATAATCAGCTATCCTTCCATTGATTAATTCCTGCATTAACAATACAGCTGCAAATAGCTATAAATAATGCAGTACCAATTAATGTACCCACCAAAATACCAGCAGCTTCTGATCCTTGAGAGACGGCCAGATTATTTGGCAACTTAACGAACACGTTCACAATCGTACCTAATACTAAAAAAATTCCACCAAACAGAATAATTAGGATGGCCCAAAGCCTTTTGAAGAAAGTTTTCATACGCATACATATTTAAAGTTAGAAATAAATGTAGAATGAGGTATTTTTCTTTACCTCTTTAGTTTGTATATGCCACATACTGAAAAATGCAGCGATATCAACCTCTTTCATTTTAAGAGATTGTGTATATCTGACGCAAAGGTACAACTTTTCGATATAATCACCAAATATTATGTGTACTTTTTACGCAAACACTCCGATATTTAACATTTGTTTGCGTAAAAACTACACAAAAAGCTTGTTTTGTGCAGGAATTTTATTATCTTTGCACTCAAAAAAGGAAAGGTTATGCCATATACATATAAATATCCACACCCAGCGGTCACAACCGACTGCATAGTTTTTGGCTTTGACGGTACAGGACTAAATATACTATTAATAAAAAGAGGTATAGAGCCGTACAAGAATAGTTGGGCTTTCCCTGGTGGATTCATAAAAATGAATGAAACGGCAGAAGAAGGTGCTCTTCGTGAACTTCACGAAGAAACAAGTATTGAAGACATCTATGTAGAACAATTACAAGCGTTCACAAAGGTTGACCGTGATCCAAGAGAGAGAGTTATAACCATCGCTTTTACCGCTTTTGTACGTCAGGAAGATTATGGATACGTTAAAGGTGGTGACGATGCTAAGGAGGCTAAATGGTTTTCCATCAACGAATTGCCACCACTCGCCTTTGACCACGAGGACATTCTGAAAATAGCTATTGAGCGCCTTCGTAACAAGATTAGGTTAGAGCCTATTGCCTTTCATCTGCTCAACAAGACATTCACAATGACACAGGTGCAAAGCATCTATGAAGCCGTTCTTGAACAGAAATATGACCGTCGCAATTTCCACAAGAAAATGACAGCCCTCGGCTATATCATTCCTACAGGAGATAAACAGACGGCTAATGGTCGTCCGGGAAATCTCTATTCATTTGATGAGGATAAATATAATGAGGAAATCAGGAAACGTAGTGCTATTTGATTTCATCAGTTTTTCCATACACGATTTCTGTAAGTTCCTTGCAAGCCCCATTTCCCGCCCATTTCCAAGAACCGACTTACAACGGACCTATAACAATTGGCCTTGATATTCAACCGGCTAAGATTTCAGCCCGTTAACTTTTCTGCAGGATACATTTACCAAATGACCACGGGTTGGTATAAATAAAGCATCCTTCCTACCCAACCTATCCTCAGGGTAGGTAAGGTAGGTATCATTTTAAGCCAGTATTCCACGGAGAGAGCGCAGCACCTATTTTACTCAATATACTGAGTATCACCCCATTACACACCTCACACAAACATAATCTGCCATATCTTCATTGTTTTACCTATACATACCTACCTAGCCTTGGCTAGGTAGGTAAAGTATAGAGAAGTAGAATAAAAATTATATCATATTTATATATATGTGTACCTAACAATTACTGTACCATTTTTCATATCGAGATTACATATACACCTACCTACCTTGGCTAGGTAGGTATGTGAAGAATACACAATGTATCTACCTATATATCTGCAAGTTATGCACGCACAACAAAACCTACCTACCTAGCATTGGCTAGGTATAGGTAGGGTAAAAGTCGTGATTTTCGCCCCGAATTGCCTTCGTCGTACCTCCGATATGCCTCAACACTACCTCCGTTTCAAAAGCGTCAAACGCACAAATCCCTTGTGTTTAAAGCGAATTATTAGCGGATTCATAGCGGAGTGAGTGCGAAGGTGGAGGTAATAATAACCCCACCCTTTCTTGCGCTGGGGACAATAAGTAGGTGTACATTATTATTTTCCCGCACACCTATAATATTTTAACGTCGAACTCACGTTAAATTAGCAAAAGTTTGAAACTGTAAGTAACACCCGAAATTTTCAAAAATAATTTCATAATCCTTTTTTCTTACAAGAAGAAATATGTACCTTTGCAAATCAAAACAATATTTTGAAAATATGATAACATATAAAGACATACATGAATTCAGGAAAGAAGACCTTGAGTCTTTATTCCTATCGGTTGAATGGTCATCAGGACATTATCCAGACAAACTGGTAGTTGCTATGCGTAATTTCCAAACTGTTTATACAGCGTGGTATGGTGATAATCTCGTGGGACTTATCTGCGCAATGGATGACGGCATAATGACTGCCTATATTCATTATCTGCTCGTTCGTCCGGAATATCAGGATTCGGGTATCGGCCGTCGGTTGGTTGAAATGATGAAGGAGCATTATAAGGACTATCTGCGCATCGCTATCATTGCATACAACGAGGAACTGAACTTCTACGGGGCATGCGGATTCAAAAAAGCAGATGATGCAAGTCCTATGTTCATCACAAGTCTGTGGACGTAACGGCAACTTACTTAATATTCATTCTTTCCCATATAAACGAAGGTATGTGCCTCCAATTAAAACAAAGGATGCGATACTTCCAATCAATGATAACCTTACGCTTGCCTTTCCTAACAGCCTTTAGGATATGCTTGACGACATAGTCGGTCGGCATCGTCATTGGATAGTTGTCTCCAGCAATAAAGTCTGTATCAACGAATCCCGGTCGGATGTCAGTAAACTTAATATCAAGTTTCTGCATGTGGGCAAGCTGCGCAAGAGCCTCTAAATATATCCAGTCAAAACGCTTAGTAGCCGAATATGAAGGAGCTGCTCCCATTCCCTTTGTACCTGCAACGCTTGAAATCACGGCTATTCTTCCAGATCGTTTCTCTTTCTTGAAATAGTTAAAGGCTGTAACAACCATCTGAGTAAATCCGTAACTGTTGGTTAGAACTGTCTGACTCTCAATAGACAAATCCAGATTCAGATTATGCTTTCCATAGCCAGAACTATGGAAATACAGATCCATACCGCCCATCTCCTCAATGAGCTGCATAAGCAATGAAGGTGCTTCTTCCTTTGTCACATCAATGACCTTGGAAAACACCCTGTCAGGCGCAATTGCCTTTATCTCATCAAGTGCCTCCTTGCGACGGCCACACACACCAATAGTATATCCTTCTTCAAGAAGACCGAGGGCTATACCACGTCCCATACCAGACGTAGCGCCCATTATGATTGCGTTGCGGCCTCTCCCACCGCCCTCCCCCGTAGGGAGGGAGCTGGAAGGCGAAATGTTTCTATCACTCATATATTATTAATTACTTATTTACCACCCCATCAAATTTTTCAAAAACGGAATCAGCTCAGAAGCCATTTTCTGATGCTGTGCCACACTTGGATGCCAGTCTGCGCCATAGCCAAGGTCGCCTGTCTGGAAACTCATATCAAAGCGATAGATTTCCTTGTCACCTTTCTTGTGCGCTTCATTCATAACTTCATCCATAGTCTTCTTAGCAAGTATGAGAGCATCATCTCCCATCATAGAACCACTCAGAAGCACTATTTTTGCCTTTGGATAATGATCGCGCACTTGCTTAACGAGATTTACATATCCCTGCTTCAGAAGCTTTGGATCAGCACCCTTGGTACTTGTATCGTTAGTTCCGAGATTAATACAAACAAGTTGCGGAGTATATCGGGAGAAATCCCAGTTCTCTGTCTTGTCATAGAGAAGAGTATGCGTATATTCCGTATTCATATTGATGGAATCACCCGTAACAGGACCGTCATAGCAACGATACACACCAATACCACTACGTGCCACTACTTGATGGATAGCGCCAAGAGCCTGTGCCGTTAGGTTTGCATATGTATAGTAATGGTTGCATGTCTCATCCTGAAAATGGTCCGCACGATCTGTGTCCTCTACCCCATAGCCGCATGTAATGGAATTACCAATAAACTCTATTTTCCTCTCTGGCATAGCAGGAGCCTCGAGCATCTTCGCATTCTCATCAAGTATGAAACCACGGAACTCTCCAATACGCTCATAGCCCTCAGTAACATACATAGCGTTCACCTCATGTCGTCCTTCAGGAAGAGCAGCAGCAAGAGATACGACAGAGTCACGCTCAGAGTTGAATCCGACCTTGAATGCCTTGCTACCATCTATACGCACCATGAAATAACCACTCTTCGGCTTGGCTATCATCTTTAGGGATGTACCGGTGAAGGCAGCACGAATCTGTACGCCTGGGAATGTGAAAGAAGGCGATTGCGGATTACGGAAACTTACACGACCTACATACTGAATATTACCGTCTGTTGCTGGAATAATGTTACCTGACTGTTTGATTGTTGAAACATTCTGCGCTGAGACTGTCATTGTCATCATCGCGATAGAAAGACCTAACATAGCCTTCCCAAAGTTTTGCTTGTTTAGCATGTTGATTCTTAATAGCGTTTTATTGTTAATTTTCAGTTATTTAAAGGCAGTTGGAATACAAATCTTGCACCATTTGTATATGACGTGTCAAGATGAACATCACCCTTGAGAATGGTTGCTATGTTCTTGCAGATGCTAAGACCAAGTCCGGCACCTTGCTTGAATGCATTCAATTTGGTGAAACGCTCAAAGATATGTTCAGCCTCGTCAGCAGGCACACCTGTGCCGGTATCAGTTACAGAGAACGTAATCATACCAGGCTTCTCCGTTAATGAAGAATGCACGTGTATCTCACCTTTCTCCGTATGCTTGCAAGCATTGGTGAGGAAGTTTACGAGTACCTGCTGAATACGATGCTCATCCGACTTTATAGTATAGTCGTCATCCACGTCACTGGTATAGTACAATCTCACACCGTCAGGCAAGCGTATCTCTGCCGTCTTCATAGACTGTCGGCATACATCATTGCATTTCACGTCAGAAATTGTCACAAGGAACTGTCCTCGCTCCACATCACCAATGCTGAGGATATCGTTCACAAGCATGATAAGCAGCTCTGAGTTATTCTGTATATACTTCACATACTCTTCCTTCTCCTGTGGCGTAACTACGTCATCTGGCATTGAGAGCAACTGCGAGAATCCTACCACGGCATTGAGCGGAGTACGAATCTCATGACTCACGTTCTGTACGAACATCGTCTTCAACTGGTCAGAATGCTCAGCCTTTTCCTTTGCCTCTCGAAGTTCATTCTGCGTATTCATCAGCTCCGTGGTGTCGATGGCGAAGATGTGAATCACATTATCGTCCTTACCGAGCAGCACGAGCATCTCATGGAAGCATTGCAATTCCTTCATCTCGTATGAGAATCGTATCGCCTTCTTCTTTTCCCTCAAGCCTTCGGAAATATGACGTATCAGCACCTCCGTAGATCCAGGATAAACATTCATCATTCCGTCGTATGCCACAGGCACATTCATCTTCTCCATATTCTTCTCAAAGGCGAGATTCACCTTCAATGCCTTTAGATCCACTATTTCACCCTCTTCGTTGTAGATAAGCTCCCAACTACTGTAATTGAACGGAGCATTCTTAATGAGCGTGTCGTATCGTTCGGATGAATCCCACAAAGCCTTTTGCTTCTTGTAGAGGAAGAAAAATAGTGCCGTAAAACCTAAAAGGGCAAGCACGACAAGCAACAGGAGCACAACATGATACTCCTGCCATATCGTAGGTGGAAGGTTTACTATATTCCATTCTCCTTCATGTCCACGAGGGTCGAATCCATAGTGACTTAGCACCTGATAGTTTACTGTAGGCTTATCTCTGGAAATGGTTACAAAAGGAATGTTACGAGGACTCTCTCCACGATCTATTACCGCACATACCATACTCTGTAAGGTGTTCTTGAATTCTTCATGGTTATATGACACGAAGCCTGCCGTCTGACAATCAGCATCCATCATCGTATAATAGATGCTATACATAAGGCTGGACCTTTCCAATGAACGTCTGACACCAATGTATGGCATAGTACGGTCGTGCATATCAGACTTTGTATGCCAGTTGCAATATATGAATGCCGTGGAATTCTTATCTTTGCTATAAGCAAGAGAATAAAGGTTGCGATAGTTGATTTCACGAGGATGAAGAGGTGTGAAACTGTATCCCAGAGCTTTTGAAACCTTTTGCATGTTCAACTCTATCTCACGGGCAACGAATTCTTCTCCCGTAATGAAATAGAGATTCTTAACGTATGGCTGATTTTTGCTGATGAGATCAATAGTCTCACTCATATACACAGGAGAGTACACGAATGTCATATTCTTTCCCCTTGCAAAGTTCTTCATAGGAATTCTATGAGTGCCTATCTTTGGCAACGAGTCACACACATAGTCTTTCGTGCATACATAGTTCAGCTCTCCAAGAAGAACCATTGGCACATTTGGCCATGCCCTGTCAAAGTCATCTGCGAGGATGTAGTTTCCTGGACCGAATATCACAATAAGGTCCGGTCGCTTTGAAGAAAAATGATTAAATATTGTATTGGCTTGCTCATCATACTCCTTAACACTCCTGAAAGAAGAGTTTCGCATAACAGCCGACCATATCCTGAGATCTGGTCGGGTGTTCTCAAGCATGTGTATCGGCTCAAGGGTGTTTACTGCCCATGTGCCCGACATTGGGAATGGGCACACAACCAATACGTCTTTCTTGTCACTGGCAAGCAATGGCATTAAGAACATTATGCTTATTATCGTTAGTATGAACCTCTTCAAGTCGTGTAAGGTTTTGAATAATTCGGCTGGTTGCAAAATTAATAAAATAAATTTACAAAATAGAATAAAAAGACAAAAAAAGCAGTCTTATAGCGTAAAAATACATGTATTGGTTAAAATCTACAAAAAAACATTCCCATCAACACGTAAAACGTCGATGGGAATGCAAATATTCTATACGAAATATTATTATCCTTCAATAGTCTGGATGGTACCGTCCTCATTGTAGTGAAGCTCGGCAACCTTCAATGAACGGAGGCTATTAACACCACCAGAAGGAGCAGAGTCATGGTGGAAGAGATACCACTTGCCCTTGAACTCAATGATTGAGTGATGGGTTGTCCAACCAGCCTTAACTGGTGTAAGAACCACGCCCTTGTAAGTGAAAGGTCCGTATGGGTTATCACCGATTGCATAGCAGATCATATGAGTATCACCTGTTGAGTAAGAGAAATAATACTTTCCCTTGTACTTGTGCATCCAAGAAGCCTCGAAGAAACGATGTGGGTCATCAGCCTTCAATGGCTTGCCATCTTCACCGAGGATGATAACAGGCTTTGGTGCTTCTGCGAAGCCAAGCATATCGTCGGCAAGACGAGCTACACGTGATGGAAGTGCGTCTGCCTCAGACTTCTTTGCAGGAACGATAGGATCTGTGTCACCTGGAGGTGGAGCAGCAACACCTGACTCGTTGAATGAAATCTTATTGTCTTTGTACCACTGAAGCTGACCGCCCCAGATACCGCCAAAGTAGAAATAATACTGACCATCCTCATCCTTAAATACTGCATAGTCAATAGAGTATGAGCCATGCATAGGATCCTTCAAAGGAACGAATGGACCTTCCGGCTTGTCTGCAACTGCAATACCTGTACGGAATATATCGGTCTTGTCCTTTGCTGGGAAGTACATGAAATACTTACCGTCCTTCTCCTGAACATCATTGTCCCAAAGCTGGTGGCTTGCCCATGGAATATCCTTGAGGTCAAGAATGCAGCCATGATCAACGAGTTCCTTCTCACCACGGCATACAGCCTCGAGGTCGTCAGTAGAGAACACGTGATAATCCTTCATCTCATACTCTGCACCAGAGTCGTCATCACCTACACCGGCATCCCAGTCGTGAGATGGATATATATACACTCTTCCGTTCCATACGTGAACAGATGGGTCAGCCATATAGTCTTTTGGCCAAAGATAGAATTTTCCTTCCATAGTTATTATTTTTAGTTATGAATTTAATTTAAATGAAACGAAAAGTGAAAAAAGCAAGTAACACAGAACCCTTAATGGGTTATCCTTATTACATTATTTTCCATTTTATAATTTAAAACTTGAACTTTCCTTCACGGTCGAATGGCAATGGGTAGTCTGTACGACCAGGAATTGGGAAATCATTCTTCCATGAAGATGCATCTGTAATACCCCAGAAAGTCACGCGCTTTACATTCTTTGAATATCTATTTACGATATCAAAAAGTTGCTTGAATCGATCCTGCCAAGGTTTCAACTGCTTCTTGGTTATGCCATTCTTGTAAGGATCTTTCTCCGGTGAATACTGGAAACGGGTAGCCACGTCAGCACCAGTATAAGGATTTGGGAGAATTGACATATCAGTCTCTGTGAGCTGAACATCAACACCAGCCTCGATGAATGCCTTAACAGAATTCTCGTACTCCTTGAAGTCAGGGAAATCCATACCGATATGAGTCTGCAAACCAACAGCATCAATGCGAATGCCCTTACTCTTGAGACGCTGGATAACCTTTACCACAGTTGCACGCTTTCCTGGCTCTGCCATAGAATAGTCGTTGTAGTAAAGCTCTGCATTAGGGTCAGCCTCCTGTGCACATTGGAATGCCCAGTCGATATATTCCTCACCCATTATCTTATAGAAATCGCTGTTGCGGTAAGAACCGTCATCCTCAATACATTCATTGGCTACATCATAACCCTTAATCTTTCCGCGGAAATGGCCATAGACAGTATTGATGTAGCTACGCATATTCTCTTTAAGCTGTTCCTTGCTTACGAGACTACCGTCCTCATTATGGCAAATCCACTTGGCACACTGAGAGTGCCAGATAGGTGCATGACCTATAACTGTAAGATTATGTTTCTGCGCATACTCAATAAACTGATCAGCCAATACGAAATCGTAAATGCCTTTCTTTGGTGAGATAACCTCCGATTTCATACAGTTTTCAGCTGTTACGCAGTTGAACTCGCTTGGAACGACACTCATCTCAATCTTCATCTGGTCGCGACTACCAACGAGCTGATAGCTTGCATCGTTAATCTGATGCTCTGAAAGCCCCAAATCGGCAGCAACAAGCCATTGATTTACCGTTGCTCCGATGAGTATATTTTCTGCAGGAATCAGCTTGCGAAGCTGCATTTCTTGAGCATTAATGCCAAGAGAGTAAAGTAACGCTACTGATAAAAAAAGTTTCTTCATTTAGTTATACTGTTTCGTTTGATTCCTAAATGCGATGTTTTTTTATGAAAAGTGAAAAATGAAAAATACATGTAACTTAGAAGCCTAAAGGTAATCTGTATTTCTCATTTTTCACTTTTTCGTTTTTTTACTTATGTCTTTCCTCAATTTCCTTGTTGATCTCATCAAGTCTCTCATCAGTAAGAGGATACTTATAGATAAGGTATCCTACAACGATAAGGAGCATGGCAGGAATGATACAAGTGAACCAAAGAATTGCATTTTGTGCTGTTGCTGAATAGTCAGCAAGCTTGATATAATATGCATTTACAGGTGCACTGATGAATGAAGCAAGGAATACAACGATAAAGATACTGAGCACAAGCTGAAGACACTTGTTTGCCTTGAACTCTGCAAACATCTCACCGTATGTAACAGGCTTCTCAGGTGTTGTTGCGATTCTTTCCTTACAGCCGGAGAAACAGAAAAGCAAAAGGAAGAAACCAACGATTGCGAAGACACATGTAACGACGAACCAAGCGTTAGGCGCTATAGGCAAGGCAGAAGCCTCGCTAGCCAAGTCGAAACCAATCATTCCCATTACCAATGGAGTGATCCAACCTGCTATTGAGAAACCAGCCTTGAAAGCAACGCCTGCAAGAGCATTAACTGTAGCAGCAGGTCTGTTTCCTGTACGATATTCAGCCTCAGTGATTACCTCAGGAACAAGTGCCCACATCAGAGAACCTACGAGAAGACCTACACCGGTCATAACCTTTGCTGTCTGAACGAGGGTATTGCAGCTCTCTACATCAAAGAACTTACCTATGATATACAAGATGCAGAATCCTACAAAACCGATAGCAAGAAGCATGTAGTAAAGTCCCTTCTTACCCAGCCAGCTCTTCAACATTGGCAAAGATGGCAGGATAACGAAAGCAGGAATTGTACCAATAGCCATGAAAATAGCCTGATTCCAATTGATTGCTTCGTGAACTACCATAGCAAGACCGATAGGGAAACCTGCCTGAACTACAATCTGACCAATATTAGCACATACCATTCGGGTAGATGTAAGCTTGAGCACCTCATCATTATCACGGGTCATACTTGCCATGATTGAGCCGTAAGGAATATTCACTACAGAATATATCATGCTAAGAACAGTATAGCTGACTGTAGCATATACAATCTTCATTGTTGTTGACCATTCTGCTGCCTGAGGAAGCATCAACAAACATGCAGCTACAGTAAGAGGAATACCTCCGTAAAGAAGATAAGCACGATACTTTCCTAATTTAGGATTACGATTATCAATATATCGACCTACTACAGGACTCCAGAAACAGTCGATAAGTCGAACAGAGAGGATAAGTCCACTAACAAAGGCAGGACTTATTTTTAAAACCGTAGTAAGGTAAAGCATCAAATAGCATGCTACCGTCTGGAAAATCAGATTCTGTGCAAGGTCTCCCGATCCATAACCGATGCGCTGAGCCCATGAAAGCTTATAGAAGCCTTTTGATTCGTTTGTTGTCATTTGATTGTTTAGTATTTATATTTTTATAGTTTTAAAGATTTTCGTGCAAAGATAATTATTTCTTTCCTATCTGCAAAGGTTATGTACGAAAAAAAAGAGAATTTGAAACAAATTCGTATTTTTTAACCGATACATTTATTTATTGCGCAGATTTTTAAGGAAGCTTGTCAAATGGTGCCCTTGTATAGTTGTCTATAGGCAGATTGTACTTCTGTAAATCCTCGAATTTATATTTAGGTGCAGGACAATCAAGCGGCAGTTTCATGCCTGAGAACTGCTGGAAATACAGCAGACAGGCATCCCTCCACCACCACGCATCCTTTGCCTGACGGTCGAAGTTCTGTTTCTGGGCCTCAAAGCGCTCTGAATCCACGTATGGCTTCATCTGATTCCAGATACGTGCGAATGCCTCTGCCTGACGAACTCCCTGATCGTATGTATGACAGAGTGCTTCCCACAATGTCTCACCATTATGCATCTTGTGAGTCCAAGGCACATGATGGAACCACAGCAACAACTGTTCCGGACATTCATCTACCTTATTATATTTATTATATAGCGCATCAGGATACTGTCTTACATTTTGCGAACCTGACATTGTACGATCAAAACCCAATCCTGCCTTGTCAGCTTTGTGGTAGTACTTAGGTTTCCAGTCCTCACGCCATCCCTTTGGATCACACCAAGGCTCCGGACCATAGTGATGACCTCCAGCAAAGATATGATGAAGACCGAGAGGCATCATATACCTTACGACAGCTTCCCTACTCTCCATCAGCACGTCTGTCATAGGCTCAACGAATGCCTTATCCGTTGTGTATGTCATCTTCAGCCACTCATCGGCTATCTGCTGCGGAGTAATAGCATCATTCCATGCCATTCTGCCAAAGGCATACCAGTTCACCTGTGTCATATCGCTTCCGCACCAGTTTCTCATATCGCCCACATTGGCAACACCTGCCACGGCATCATATTTCTTCACACGAGCATAGCCCTTTACCGTGTCGAAGAACTCCTTCCACATACTTGCAAGGAAACATGTGTGGATGCTCTCACCTGTATATTCCTGAGTTATCTGGAACTCTGGCATCACAGGAGTCTTCTCCAATGAGAAGAACAGTGGAGATACCGGCTCACGTGGTTGGAAGTCGATAGGACCGTTCTTTACCTGTACGATTACGTTCTCACGGAACTGACCATCAAGTGGCATAAACTCATCGTATGCCTGTGAAGCACGATCCGTACCCTTTGGAGAATATACGAATGCACGCCACATCACTATTGGCTTAGGAGTATTTGATGAATGTTTTGTTGAGCTAAAACCCTTATTTAGGGCATCTGCAAGCATATTTGCACCATCGGCGTGATTTCTGCCATAGTCCATAGGACCAGGTTCTCCCTCAGAATTAGCCTTAACGAGGAAACCGCCGAAATCAGGAATCGCCTTGTATATCTCAACACATTTCTTATTCCACCACTCAACAACTTTCTTGTCAAGAGGATCTGCGGTATCCAAGCCACCGATAACTTTCGGTGTGGCAAAGTTGATTGACAGGAAAACCCTAATGCCATAAGGACGCAGAGCATCCGCTATACGTTTTGTCTCAGCGAGTTTCTTGCTGTCAAGCATAAGCGGCTTGGCATTCACGTTGTTCAGAACAGTAGCATTGATACCAACTGAAGCACACGCACGACCATACTCCTTGACAACACCAAGGTCAGCCACACCATCTTCTTTCCAAAAGATACTTTTGCCTGAGAATCCACGCTCTACAGTACCGTTTGGGTTATCCCAATGGTTCAGGATACGGAGATTTGAAGTAGGTGAATCATTCATAGGCTTCACCGCCTCTCCTGTCTGCTGCAACCTCAACAAAGTATATGCGCCATACAGGAGTCCGTTCTCTGTAGCTGATGTTACTGTAATGATGCCATTATCATTGTTGATAGAATACGCATCATCCGTTGATTTACCTGTTAAAGAGAGAATTACTTGTTCTCCCTTCCAGTATTGCTTCAACTCACTCGTTGCGGTAGCAACCACTACAGATTTCTTTACTCCTTGTGTTCTGACATTTGCAGGAGCATCATTCTTTGACATCCTGAGCCACAACGAATGGCCATCTTCTGCCTTAGTCAGAGAAACTCCTAAAAGGAGCAACAATGTTAAATATAATTTCTTCATGAAACCAACAGGTCTTAATTATTTTAGAACTAAGGTCAAAAGACTAAGGTCTGAGAGCCTTTGATTTTTGACCTTTGACATGTTTTCTTAGTGCAAAGATAATAAAAAATATCCGAAAACAACACAAATCTATACTTTATTACGAAAATTTAGAACATAAAGTAAGTTTTTCTGCCATTTCATCGGTCTTTTCGTCAAAAATTTGTATCTTTGCAAATAAAAAGTTTAGAGATTAGTGCCTAGCATACAACCCTAACCTCCAAACCCTAAACAAAACACATTAATATGGGTAGAACCAAATTTTCACAACATGAAATAGATATTATCGCCATGCTTCTCCGCAAGAAGAACGCAGGTACACGTTTCCAACAGAAGGAAATACGTCATCAGCTACGTGTAAACTTCGAGTTCAATATATCCGATTTCAACGAACAAGGCAAGGCTTTCGGTGACGTAGAGCTTTACGAGGCTATAAAGCGTGGTGCCATCGTCATACTCGATGATGCCACCATAGCCGATATGAAGGCAAAACGTGCCCGTGACAAATCTCGTGATGAAGCCGCAAAACAGCAGGAAGCCATAGAGAATGGTGCTACCGACTGGCAAGCAGCCCTAAAGGAATGGCAAGACTGGGAGGAAGGCAAAGCTAATTGAAAATTGATAATTGAAAATTAAAGCAACAGCTCCAATTCAACAAAAGCATGAATTGGAGCTGTATCGTGTTCACTTTATCTACTTTTTATTTTCTTCAAGATATACTTTCTTGTTTCTAACCCAAATCCCAACACTACTATACTCCCCCCCCTTCATTTCATCATAAAGAAACTTTACATAAGATTCCAATTCATACTCAACCCTTACAACATTTGCAGGCATTTCAAATTCCATAGAGAAAACATAATCCTTACTTGCATATTCAGAAAGGTCTATAGTATCACAAACATAAGCTCCAGAGACATAACATATAGTTCTCTGAAGTCTTATACTATCCATCTCAAAATAATTTCCCGCAGACTGTATTTTACAATTCAAACTATATTTCTCGCCTGGCAAAACAAACGTTGATGAAGCAGATTTTGTAGGAGCAATAACCAATTCATATTTTGGAGCAACCGATTCCTTTGAAGAAGCCAATCTAACTAAAGGAATCTCCACACCACCATTAACCGTTTTCAATGTCAATCTATCACCATTCAAGGCATAAGTACAATCGAAATCGTAATCTTTAGACACCTCAAAAGATGCCCAAGCCCTTTCCTTATTCCAATTATATGCTTTCATAAATGAACTATTACCAATTGCGGGATCACGAAAAGACTCCCATCTCATCCAACAAGTCCCATCATCATTAAAAGTATATCGGAACCTTCCAAGCATAGCCTTAGAATACTCAGAAATTGAAACCCAATCCCCAACGAGATCAGAATTTATACCAATCTTTGTTTTCTGAACAAAGCGGAAACAAGCATCCTCATTTCCATATCTAACGCCAATGTTTGCCTTGCGTCTGAAATCAGAATCATTAGGTTTAAAGACCAGAATCAGCGAGTCACCTTTAACTTTCGTTTCACACCATTCATTCTTATAAAGAGTTGAATCTCTTGTTTTATCATAAATCGTCTGATTTCTATTATCATATTTGTAATTGCAAAACGCATGATCCGTAAGTTTCACAGCAACATCCTCACTACAACGAAAGCCAAAAGTACCACCTTCTGCTGGAACCTCAATATACTCAAGACCATCAATTTTGCAAGATGAATAGCGTGCACTCTCCCAGCCATCAATATTTACAGGTATTATTTCATCGTCTTCATCATCATCTTTACTGCAACTTGTGCAACAAAGCGCAAATGCGATTGCCATAACAGGCAAAAAGAAATGCAATCTTTTCATTATTATCTATCATTTTATTAGTTATATCTTCAAAAAAACGCGACAAAGGTAACAAAACTCTCGCATATTTCCAAGGAAATGCAAAGTTATTTCGTTTTTATGACCATAACACGAGGTTGTAAGTACGTTCATCCTTCGCTGATAGTCCATCGATAATCCATCGATAATCCATCGATAGTCCATCGATAGTCCATCGTTTCGATGGAGAAGCGATGGACATGCGATGGAGAAGCGATGGAGATGCTTAGGAGGAAGAGCGAAACTAAAGCCCATCAAAAAGCAATATAAAACGGGATGAAAGTTTTTCTTTTCCGTTTTTATATTTTTGCGGATTTCGCTTGGTGTTATGCAAAAGATTTAGTACCTTTGCACAAACAAATCTCACGACAAAAAACAATGTGAAAATATCAAACTAATAACGCAAAATTATATTATAAACATTCACCCTTAAAGATTACAACCAAAATGAAAAGGAATTATTTGATTATTCTACTGCTGATACTGGTACAGACTGTATCAGCCGATGGTGTTAAACCAACATGCATCAATGGTATCTTCTACAATCTTGACGCAAGCAAGAAGCAGGCAGAGGTCACATACGACTGGGATTATGACGGGCCGATGTTAGAGAACAAGACATACAAAGGCACAATAACAATCCCTACAACCGTTTCGTACAAAGGTATAACATACGATGTTACGTCAATCGGCACAATAGCATTTCTTGGTAATTATGAACTCAAGGCTGTAAATATCCCGAACTCAATATTGCATATTGGCTCGGGTGCTTTTGAGGGATGCGAAAAACTTCAGTCTCTCACCATTCCAAAGTCGGTAACTGATATTGAAGGGGCGATCTTGAACGAATGTGATGCTATTACATCTATCATTGTCGATAAGGACAACAAGTTTTATGACAGCAGAAACAACTGTAATGCCATAATACACACAGCGACCAATGAACTTATTCAAGGATGCCAAACAACCATCATTCCTAATACGGTCACCAGAATCGGCAACTATGCTTTTGCATTTATTAGCACATTAACATCAATAGACATACCAAATTCTGTAACAAATATTGGTGATTATGCTTTTAGAAATACGGGATTAAAGAGCCTTGTACTTCCCAACTCTGTAATTTATTTAGGAGATGCAGCTTTTTTTTCGTGTAAAAACCTTACAAGCGTAACACTCTCAGAATCATTGGAGAATCTCCCTTCTGAAAGCTTTGAACGATGTAATATAACATCTATCACCATTCCTGCCTCCGTAGAATCAATAGACAACTTTGTATTTCATGCCAACAACAACAAAATAAACATCTATATCGAATCTCCAATCCCTCCCAGCATCAACAATAATGCCTTTAATCAGAAGTTCTGGGGATGGCAATTTGCCACAATCCATGTACCAGTGGGATATAAAGATGTCTATCAGAGTAGTGACACTTGGAAAGACTTCACGATTATTGATGATGTTGTGATTCCAGAAAGTGTAACTGGCATTTCTACTCTCACTTCTAATCACTCCACACAGAGCAAGAACATATACACACTCTCTGGCAAACGCCTCTCAGCACCTCGCAAAGGAATAAACATAATCAACGGGAAAAAAATCAACTTAAAATAAATTCACAAGAATGAAGACAAAAGTTAACATACTGATGGTTGCACTATCACTAATCGCATCCACCGTCTCTTACGCCAAGACAGCAATTAATGGCCTGTGCTATGAATTGAACAATAAAACCCTTGAGGCTACAGTCGTTTCCTTGAATGATTTCAACAACGATAGTGAGGAGAACTATAAAGAAACTTCGTTTGTCGTTCCTGCAGAAATAACATACGATAACAAGACATATAAAGTAACGGCTATTGAAATCGGAGCCTTTGCCGTATGTTCAAATCTAACATCGATAACTCTCCCCAACACAATAAAGCACATAGGTTCAAACGCATTCTCAGGATGCAAAAAACTCGCATTTGTTACATTGCCAAACAGTATAAAGAGAATTGAACCTGGCACCTTCGGCGGTTGTGAATCCCTCAAATCAATCACAATCCCAGAAGGGGTGACAACAATCGCACAAAATTCAATTGATGTCTACTCTATTGAATCAATCACTCTCCCAAGCACATTAAAATTTATTAGTCCGGAGGCTTTCTTCGGAGTTACGAGTATCAAATCTGTCATAGCCAAATCCCCAACGCCTATTGCTCTCTATAAAAACTCCTTCCCCGTGTTTGGCAATCTCTACGTTCCAAAAGGCAGTAAAGAGGCTTACGAGAAAGCTGCTATTTGGCAGAATTTCAACATTATAGAGGGAGAACCAACAGGTATTGAGAATTTGCAAGCCACTCTCGACTCTCAGCCATCCCCAATCTTCACCCTCTCTGGACAACGTATCTCAACACCACGAAAGGGATTGGTTATCATCAAAGGGAAAAAGGTCGTAGTTAAATAATTTAGAACAATGAAGAGATTATCACTTTTAGCAATGTCACTTCTGCTTGGCATCTTCGCTTGTGCCCAATTAAGGAGAAGACAATCTTCAAGAATGACAACGTAGAGATTCGTCAGCTCGACAAGCACACATGGCATGGTAATGGGCATCTCGTCTATAATGAGTCTATCTACCTTGTTGAAGGTGATACAGCCGCAATTCTTATTGATGCAGGAACGCAGATTCCTGGATTGAGAAAGATTGTCGAGGATATTGTGAATAAGCCTGTCACCCTTGTCCTCACTCATGGGCATGGCGATCATGCAGGTATGGCTATAAACGAATGGGAGACTATATGGCTTGCTGAGAGTGATAAATCGCTCATATCTGCCAATGCGAGGTGCAAGCATCAGTATCTTAGTAACGGTCAGATCTTCGATCTTGGAAACAGAAAGATTGAGGTTGTCTTTACCCCTGGGCATACCTATGGCTCGGTGACATTCATTGACCGCGACAAGCACTATGGCTTTAGCGGTGATGCCTTTGGCTCTGGCAATCTGCTTGTATTCACCAATCTGAGTACCGAGATCAAGGGATGTGAAAGTATAATTCCTATCATGGAGAAATAAGACATTAAGTATTTCTACCCTGGGCATTACTGGGGAAACAATCTTGAGACTCCACAGCGTGTGAAGGACATCGTGACTATCTGCAAGGGCATTCTTGACGGAAGCTTACAGCCAGAAAGAGGCTCTAACATGCAATATGTAGTTGAAAAATATGGCGTGAAGATAAATTTCAATAACGAAAACAAAAAATAATGAAAAGAATTGCAACTTTACTGCTCTGCGGATTCCTTTGCTTGGGAGCATCCGCACAAGAAACTCTAACTCCTAATGTAACGACCGAGGCAGGTCCTATCGAGGGCTATGAGGCTAACGGTCTGATGATCTACAAAGGCATTCCATTCGCTGCGCCTCCTGTAGGCGAACTCAGATGGAAGGCTCCACAGCCGGTGAAGCATTGGACAAAGACTCTTGAGACAAAGAAATACGCTCCAGGGCCTATTCAGGGTGCTCCTTCGGCTGAATATAGCGAGGATTGCCTGTACCTCAACGTATGGAGTCCAGCAAAAAAGACCGACGAGAAACTCCCTGTGCTCGTATGGATCTATGGCGGTGGTTTCGTGTTTGGTTCAACGGCTGATCCTAACTACGACTGCGAGGAGCTTGCCCGTAAGGGAGGTATCATTCTTGCCAGCGTAAACTATCGTGTAGGACAGCTTGGTTTCCTTACTCTCCCAGAACTTAGTGCAGAGAACGAAAAGCATATCTCAGGCAACTATGGTCTTATGGATCAGATTGTTGCACTTCAATGGATAAAGAATAACATTGCACGCTTTGGTGGCGATCCGAACAAGGTCACTATCTTTGGAGAATCTGCCGGAGGTATCTCCGTAAGCATGCTTTGCGCCTCTCCTTTGGCAAAGGGACTATTCCAAGGCGCTATCTCCCAGAGCGGCGGCTCTTTCGGTCCTACTCGCCCTACCACCTATCCTGGCGAGAACATGAAGACTCTCGCCGATGCCGAGAAAGATGGTACTCAGGTCATGCGGAAACTCGGTGCCAAGTCTCTCGCTGAGCTTCGCGCAATGGATGCTAGCAAGTTCTCCGCACAAGGTCTCGGCACCTGCAGCTGGCCAGTCGTTGATGGCTATGTCATCCCTGCTGATCAGTCAGTTCTCTATGCCAATGGCAAATATAATGACGTACCTGTTCTCATTGGCTATAACTCCGATGAGGGCGCAAGTTTCTCTTTCGGCAACACTTCCACAAGGGAAGGCTACGAGGCAAGCACAAGAAGCCGCTACGGAAAGTTTGCCGACGCCCTTCTCAAGGCATATCCTTTCACCGAAGAAGATGGCGGCAAGCAGTCACGCGACCTCATGCGCGATGCTGCTTTCGGCTGGCAGACATGGAACTGGGCACGTCTCCAGACAAAAACTGGCAAATCAAAGGTGTTCCTGTATTACTTCGACCAGCATCCCGACCATCCTAAAGGCTCTCCCGACTTCGGAAAGGGCTCTTATCATGGTCAGGACGTGAACTTCGTATTCCAGCACATGGATAAGTTTGAGCGTCCGGATGTTGACCGCCCTCTCTCTGAACTTATGGGCAAGTATTGGATTAACTTCGCGAAATATGGTGATCCTAACGGCGAAGGGCTCCCTAAATGGCCAGCCTTCAGCAACGACAAGCCTCAGACAATGCACCTCACCTACCCCAACCCTTCTGCCACCAAAGTGCCAAGCGAGGAAGCCCTCAAGGTGCTCGACACATATTTCACATGGCGCCGAACAGCCGAAGGCAAGGCATGGGCAAAGTGATTATAGAAAGGAGACGACAGAGTTCGGTCGCCTCCCCATCCTCTAATGTTATCAATAATCTCTTTATAATAACAAATACAATCGTTTATTATGAAAATCAAAGCATTAACACTCAGCATTTTCGCTGCCCTGCTTCTCACAGCATGCGGCAACAAGGCTAATGAGCCAGAAGCAAAGACAACTACCTCCGACCAGTGGCAAGAGATAAAGCCACAGGATATTGACGTAAACGCAGTCAAGATGTTCGCTGACGACTGGATGCTCCTTTCTGCCGGCAAGGACACAAGCATGAACATGATGACCATTGCGTGGGGCGCTCTTGGCGAACTATGGGGAAAGCCTGTTGTAACAGTTTATGTCTCAACCGACCGCTATACATACAAGTTCCTTGAAGATAACGAATACTTCACCGTAACCGCCTTCCCTGAGCAATTCCGCGACAAGCTCCAGTATCTCGGTTCTGTATCAGGACGTGACGAGGACAAGGTGAAGGGTTCCGGCCTTACTCCTGAGTTCACAAAACTCGGAAACCCTATCTACAAGGAGGCTAACCTCGCCATTGAATGTAAGAAGATCTACGCTGAGCAGTTCAAGAAGGAACTGATGCCTCTTGAACAGCGCCAGTGGTACGATGAGAAGAAACTGGGCGTTCACGTGATGTATATCGGTGAGATTGTAAACGTCTGGAAGAAATAATGTCACCACCCTACTGACAATCTGTCACCATAAAACACCGCCTTCAAAGTTTAACAAAGTTGAAAAGGTTTAAAATCCACCCTACTTTGTTTAACGGAAGTTACGATAGTTTAAATACGATGACACTCATTGTCAGTACCCATCCACTGGCATTTTGTTTGCATTTTGGAGGGTGAAAGGCATAAAGACCTACACCCAGTTGACATGAGGCAGATCCACAACCTTTTTAGAACTTAATTTATTAACATCTAAATGGAGGATTTAATTATGTTACCAATTTATGCTAAAACAAGTAATCAGGGTTTCTTCCCTTCTTTGTTCAACGACTTCTTCAACGACAGTTGGATAACCCCACAATTCCACAGCACATCACCAGCCATCAACGTCTCTGAGGACGACAAGGGCTACAAGGTTGAGATCGCAGCTCCTGGAATGACCAAGGAAGACTTCAACGTCTCTATCTCCGATGGCGACATCGTTATCGCTATGGAGAAGAAAAACGAGAACAAGGACGAGAACAAGGAGAAAAAGTACATTCGCCGTGAGTTCAGCTACAGCAAGTATGAACAGCGTCTAGCTCTGCCGGATAACGTAGAGAAACAGAACATCACCGCTCAAATGACCGATGGCGTTCTATATATCGACATCCCGAAGATGACTCCAGAGGAAAAGGCAAAGGAATGCCAGTGCATCGAAATCAAATAACAATAATACATTAATTAATGAATCTTATAGACTGTCTCACACTGTGAGACAGTTTTTTTTATGCATAAAGATTATTAATTGTTAATTAATCACCATTTTATTTTGTATAATGCAAAAGATTTCATACATTTGCAAAAGAATAAACGGTATATATTACAAAACCCAACTTTTATTAAGGGAATAAATATATAAAACCAATAACAATAACTTAAAAGATTACAAGAAAATGAAAAAAAATCAACTACTATTACTAATGATTCTACTGTTACAGATTGTTCCAGTAGCAATTTTTGCCGACAACCATACCAGCGACGGTACGACGAATGCATCAGTCTTCGACACACCTGCATCTCATCCCCACGTGTATATCGACGGCATCTATTACAATCTTTACGATAACACCAAAGAAGCCGCTGTTACTGATGGCGACATCCCTAACACCGATGGCAACGGGAGAAAAACCTATGTTGGAAATATAACAATTCCATCAACCGTAAAATATGAAGGAACAACCTATAATGTTACATTCATTCAAAGATCTGCTTTCAGTAGGAATATTGAACTCTTGTCTGTAACTCTCCCAAACTCAATAACAAGCATCGGTTGGGAAGCTTTTGCAGAATGCAAAAAGCTACAATCTATAACAATACCAAAATCTGTAACACTCATAGAAGAACGTACACTATCCGCTTGCGTTAATCTTAAAACCATAATTGTTGACAAAGACAACAAAGTATTTGACAGCAGAAACAACTGCAATGCCATAATTGATACCGAAACCAACGAACTGATTCAAGGATGCCAAACCACTGTCATCCCAAATACAGTTACAAGAATTGGTAATGAAGCTTTCTTCGGTATGGCCGGTCTTACCTCCATTGACATCCCGAATTCCGTGACAAGTATTGGCAACAGCGCCTTTGGTCAAAGCGGATTAACCACGTTGACTATTCCCAACTCCGTAATATATTTAGGGGAATATATATTTGCCGGATGTATTGATATGAAATCAATAACCCTCACCGAATCATTGAAGACCATACAAACATGGACCTTCCAATCATGTGTGGAGTTGCAATCAATTACGATCCCTGCATCTGTTGAATCAATCTACTGGGATTCATTTTGTTCTTGTAATAATCTCAAATCCATGTATTTCAATTCCACAACTCCTCCAGTAGCCAATACAGACATGAGCGACTGGCAAAAGAAATCCTTAAACGAGCTTTTCAAAGGAGTAATCATACATGTACCTGTCGGATACAAGGATGTTTATTGGAATTCTAATAATGAATTCTTGAAAAATGCCACAATAATTGATGATGTTATAATTCCTCAAAATACTACAGGAATCACCAACGTGCCAACATCCAACACCTCACATCCATCACCAATCTTCGACCTCTCTGGCAAACAACTCTCTGCACCTCGCAAGGGTATAAACATTATCAACGGAAAGAAAGTAATAATAAAATAATATGAACATATTCAACACCCGCATATTTATAGTTGTATTATCTCTTATTGTGTCAGTAGCTGCTACAGCAAAAACTACGATAGATGGTATCTGCTACGAATTAGACTCTGAAAACCTTAAGGCGACGGTTACATATCTGGGAGAATACACACCTATAGGATCAGAATCTCCTCTGAATCCAAAGCCAAAATATACTGCATCATCAATTGATATACCTTCAGAAGTTACATACAACAACAAGACTTATAAGGTAACAGCTATTTCCCCCGATGCATTTTACAATTGTTCAGAAGTAAAATCCATAAAGATACCCAACACAGTATCCTTCATCGGGAAAAATGCATTTGGGTATTGTACGAATCTCACTTCCATTAATATCCCGACTTCTGTGAAAAAGATAGAGACTGCAACCTTTGGGGATTGCCAATCACTTACTTCAATCACAATTCCTGAAGGTGTGACCACAATATCCGAACAAGCCTTCGCATCATGTGAGTCACTAACATCTATCGTTTTACCCAGTACTATTACATTCATAAGCCCGCAATCATTCCTGGGTTGCAATGGTCTAAAGTCGGTTACAGTCAAATCGCCAACCCCAATAGCCTTGTATAACGGCACATTTGAGGTCTTTGGTGAACTTCACGTTCCGGCCGGTAGCAAAGATGCCTATTCCAAATCTCCAATATGGAAAAATTTTACCATTATTGAGGACACTGAAACAACAGGCATCGCCAACGTGCCAACATCCATCACCCAACACCTAACACCAGTCTTCGACCTCTCAGGACATAGCCTCACAGCACCACGAAAAGGTGTGAATATCATAAACGGAAAGAAAGTGGTGATAAAGTGAAGAGTTAAGAACGAAGAGTGAAGAAGGTTTAGCTCGGCGGCCAAACCTTCTTCACTCTTAACTTAATACTTCAACTTCTCCCTATAATCCAGCGGCGTGAAACCGATGATCTTCTTGAAGATACGGATGAAATACGACACATCATCAATACCAATCTTCTCCGACACGCTCCTCACACTCATATCCGTAGTGAGCAGCAAACCTTGTGCATACTGTATCTTACAACGGATAGCATACTGTATCGGCGACATGTCAAAGGCTGAACGGAAAAGCCTGCCCAGATGCGATTTCGTCACACAAGCCACGTCGGAAAGCTCATCAAGCGTCAGCTTATCGCTGATATGCTCTTTTATGTGCATACAAACCTTGAACACACGCTCATCGGTATTGTCGGATATCTTCTCAGCATGCTTCATGAAATAAGAAGCGACAATCCACACGAATCCCTGCAACTGCATCTTCTCATATCGTTCCATTGCCTGATAACGGGTGGCATAGTCACGATACGCAGGATGGTTGTTGAAATCCTCCGCACTTGAATAAGGCAATGACAACTGCGGATACAGATTGCAGTAGTTCACAAACAACAGATTAGCAGCCTCATTCGCCTTCACCTCGTAAGGGAAACGGTATATATCGAAGAAGCCCGTAGAATCGCCGTAACGCTCATAAGCGAACAGATAATAGAATTCAAAACCCGGCTCGCAAACATAGCTGTGAGGCATGAAGCTCGGCACGAGATACATATACCCAGGCTTCAACTCTATATCATGACTGTTAAAATGAAGTGTGGCTTTCCCTGCCGTGACATAGTACAGACGTGCAAATGGCGATGATATATCCGTACCACCCCATCTATGCCGTGTCTTCGCATATCCGACATTGAGCACAATCAAGTTAACAAGTTCGAGCTTCGATTTCATATTCTACTTTATAAACGCAATTACTCCCCATTTATTGTCACATTCACAATATGGAGTGAAATAAAAACTCTCAGAGTGCATCTGAAACTAGCCACCCTGAGAGCCTTGTATATCTGTCTTTACTTGAATTATCCTTACTTCATCATCACCTTCTTGCCGTCAATGATATTCAAACCCTTGACAGGAGCTGTGAGGCGCTCGCCGGCAAAACTGAATACAGATGTCTTACTCTCTTCTTCTGTGATGCTGTTGATAGCTGTGAGTGAAGAACTGTTAGCTTTCATCTCGTCGTCAGCAGTAATGAAGAGATGTCTCCAACCTGTTGCTGTCTGATAGTCTGCCAAACAATCAGAAGGAATATCTACTATGCATATGCCTCTTGTAGGAAGTGAAATGAAAGTTGCATCCTCAATCTCTGAAGGAAAAATACTCTGATTGGTGATGTTCATAAGGCTCTTGCAGTTTCTGAACATATTAGAAACGTTAGCGTTCTTATTGACAGCAAGCGTTGACATATCCATATATGAAAGAGAAGTGCAATCTGCAAACATCTCGCTAAAATCAGTTACATTATGTGTGTCAAGATCAGGAAGCCTGAATGCTGCCAATGACTTGCACCCCTCGAACATACCCGCCATGTTCGTTACATTACTAGTCAGGAAATTGTCGCGATATGGAGTAAACATGCCCTTTGCGAATAACGGATTCTCATCCATTGAAGAGCTTGCCATACCGAACTCTATCACCTCAAGCGATGCGCAGTTGGCAAACATATAACTCATATCGGTAACTTCATTTGTATAGAAGTTATCGAAATATACTGCATTTAGATTTGTGCAGCCATTGAACATATTGGTGCATGTCTTTGCAGCCACTGGTGTAGAGAATGCCACTGTGGTGATAGATTCCTTGTAGTTGCTCCAAGGAGCTGCATTGCCTTCCCAAGTTCCGAGAACAGCGTCATCAACCTCTGAAGAGATATTGAGGTTACCATCATTGTCGATAACCCATGTGCAGTCTCCAGACACGCCTTCCGCAATATTAGCAAATGCAGGAATTACAGTAAGCAAAGTTGCCCCTATGAATGAGATAATACGTTTCATATCTATTTCCTAATTAGATAGTTATCGTCTGCTGAGTTTTATACCCCTTTTTTCAATTAGTTGCATCTTCAAGCTCTATCTTGAATGTTTTTTCTCAGCGTAAACAGTTTTACAGTTGCAAAAGTAAATAAATTTGTTGATTCTACCAAATATTTTTCAAAAAAAATGTTGCTTATTACGAAACATATACATTTTTACGAAATCACAATATAGTTTGCAACGCAAGAACAAATTTTTCGTGTGAAATCTCACGAAAAGGTCCCATTAGAACAAAAACATCTTCCATCGCAGGGAACCTTATGGTGTAGCTCGTCCCACCTTTCTCCTTCTTCTTCGCAAGAATCCATTTAGACACATTTCAGACAAGTCGCTCCACCTCATCGTAACATTCTTTTGTGAGATTAAAGGTGAGTGGTTAGAACATTATCTACATAACCCGTGATTTTTCAAACACGAAGACTCAAAGACACAGATTTTTCTGCACCCTCGCTACGCGTTTTATTATTTTTCCCCAATCGTCTTCTCCCCCCCCTCCAATTACGGGGAACGTCGAAGAAGTCGGCGATCCGAAGGATAAAGCCAAAGGGACGGGGGTAGAGGTCATTCTACTCCGAGAGTTGTCGCTATGGCTGTTAGCGCAACAGCCAATTCTATCGGACGTGTCGTGTTGACATTCATAAGTATATCACTATCCTAAAGCATCTCTGAGGTCCACTATCAGGTCTTCCGTATTCTCAATTCCAAGCGAGACACAGATAAGCGTATCTGAAATGCCGTTTCCCTTTCGCACTTACTTCGGCATTAATAGCATTGGCTATTAATTTCTTCTTGAAGGAGCGAGGCGTTATTTACCTGCAGGAACAGAACAACTTCCATACAGAAATATTGGAACAGCCTCCTGTCTGACAAATAACAAATATCAGCCATCAAGCAGACCAACATTGCTTGGTGGCTGTTTCGTTTTCGTGAAAATACTTGGAATACACTTACAAATACAAGAAGAAATAACTTATGAAATCATCCAAATTTGCTCGGCAGCTTGGGATTTTCTCATACATGTTTCTACGTCTTTCATTGATGTGGTTGATGTGCTTGAGTTTCAGAATACAAGCATGGCTGCCAAAGGCCCATGGAAAGATAAAACAGTGAAAAATACAATATTGCCGAGGAGGTAAACACATTCAACAATCATTTTTTGTTAATCTACGCCTTGTTCTGTTAAAGGTTGTTTATTTATGAATATTTTTGATGTAAATCATTGCAATTTTGATAATTATTCATTATCTTTGCAATGGATTTAGTAAAAAAGTTTCCCCCTTTCATAATCAAATAATTTAGGCTAATCGAGACGTGAGTCACCGTTAGCCTTTTTTGTGAGCCTATCCCCCGCCCCAAACCTTCCAGAATTCCTTTCCCACATCACGCAGTTTTAATAATATACAGATAAAGCGTTTTTTCGCAAGGATCAACAAGCTACGCAAGTTTCGCTTACGCTCGCGATAAAGGAAACGAATGTATAAGTTGCCTTTTTTTCGAACACAGATAATCGGGATTAAAGGGATGCTTTTCGCAAAGTTCAATAAGCTAAAACAAGAATACGAACCGATATAAAACAAAAGAAAGGCGCAGGAAAACCTACGCCTTTGTATTTTATGATTATGTGTTTTTACGTTAGCAGATCTTACGTGAGCCGTCGCCGATAACAACGTCGATGACTTTTGGCTCGTGTCCATACTTCTCTGCGAACTTCTTCTTTGCATCTGCAATGAAGGTGTCGTAAAGTTCATCCTTGACGAGGTTGATGGTGCAACCACCGAAGCCTCCGCCCATGATGCGTGAGCCTGTAACGCCGTTGTCCTTGGCTATGTCGTTGAGGAAATCGAGTTCTTCACAACTTACCTCGTAGTCCTTGGAGAGTCCCTGATGGGTAAGGTACATCTGCTTGCCTACTTCTTCATAGTCGCCCTTTACGAGAGCGTCACACACGGCAAGTACGCGGTCTTTCTCTCCAAGTACGAAGGTGGCGCGCTGTATGTCTTCTGCACTTACGTCAAACTTCACTTCTTGAAGGTCTTCCCAAGCACAATCGCGCAATGTCTCTATGACACGCTCTGGATGCTTTGCCTGTACGGCTTTTGCAACGTTTTCGCATGATTTGCGTCGGTCGTTGTATGGAGAGCCTGCAAGTTCGTGCTTTACGCATGAATTGAGCAATACGAGTTTATAACCATGCGGATTGAATGGGAAGTACTCAAACTCGCGCGTGTTGCAGTCGAGGCGCATGAGCTTGCCAGCCTGTCCGAAGACGCTTGCAAACTGATCCATGATGCCGCAGTTGCAGCCGATGTACTTATGTTCGGTAGCCTGACCAGCAAGAACGATGTCCCACTTGCTAATCTTGTTGTCGGCAAAGAGGTCGTTGAGCGCACATCCGAAGCAACTTTCGAGGGCTGCCGAAGAGCTCATACCTGCACCGAGAGGCACGTCACCTGCAAATGCTACGTTGAAGCCTTTCACGTCAACACCGAGGAGACGGAACTCCTGTACCATGCCATAGATGAAACGAGCCCACTGTGCCGACGGTCCCTTTGGATCGTTGACCTTGAACTCTACCTTATCCTTGAGGTCGATGGAATAGGCAATGACGGTATCTGTGCCGTTAGGACGCACCTCAGCCATCACACCTTGTGTAACAGCACCTGGAAAGACGAAGCCTCCGTTATAGTCGGTATGCTCGCCAATGAGATTGATGCGTCCTGGAGAATGGTAGATGTTGCCTGTTAGACCGTCAAAATGCTTTATGAAACGACTTCTTACGAATTCAATATCCATGTTAAAAACCTAACCAAGCCTTCCCAAAGGGAAGGATGTTTTATACATTCTTTCGCTATATAGGGAAGGCTTGGTCACTAATATAAATGATGATTATTATTTTCTATCACACATCCCTCCCTTTAGGAGGGCTTGGATAGGCTTTGTTTACTTTTCAACTCCGAACTTATAGATAGTCTTCTGCTTGTAGCGCTCGCCTGGATTGAGAACTACAGATGGGAAGTAAGGACGGTTTGGAGAATCTGGGAAGTGCTGAGCCTCGAGACAGATAGCAGATCGCTTTGGAGCTGTGCAACCGAACTGGATTTCCTTACCGCTTGCGAAGTTGGCTGTGTAAACCTGAAGACCTGGCTCTGTGGTGTAGCACTCGAGTGTACGACCAGTCTTTGGGTCCTTTACACGTGCAGCGAATGAGAGCTCGCCTACCTCGTTCTTGTTGAGTACGAAGTTATGGTCGTAACCGCTACCGTTCTTGATCTGCTCGTTGTCAGCGTTGATCTCGAGACCGATCTTCTTAGGCTTGCGGAAGTCGAATGGAGTGCCCTCAACCTTGAGGATCTCACCTGTTGGGATGCTGACAGCATCGATAGGGAGATAGAAATCAGCGTTAAGCTCAAGATCCCAGTCCTCGATTGTAGGTGTTGGCTTAGCAATACCGCTGAGTGAGAAGAATGCGTGGTGAGTGAGGTTGATGATAGTCTTCTTGTTTGTTGTAGCAAGATACTCGATAATCAGCTCATTCTCGTTAGTCCATGTATAAACAACTGTTACGTGAACCTCACCAGAGAAGCCTTCCTCACCGTAAGAGCTTACGTAGTTGAGTACGAGGGTGCTGTCGTTCATCTGAAGAGCATCCCATACACGAGCATGATAACCTGTAGGACCGCCGTGAAGATGGTTAGGACCGTCGTTAAGGGCTACATTATACTCCTTGCCATTGAGGATGAACTTACCCTCCTTGATACGGTTACCGAAACGACCGATGAGAGTAGAGAGGAACGGCTCAGTTGTATTGATATAGTCATTGATGTTATCATGTCCCTGGATTACGTTGGCCATATTACCGTCCTTGTCAGGAACCATGATAGCTGCAATAGCACCACCAAAGTTTGTTACTGCAATCTCAGCACCGTTTGCATTACGGAGTACATAGAGATCTGTCTGCTTTCCCTGGACGGTGGTCATGAAGTCTTCACGCTTCAGACCACAAATGTTTTCGCTTGTTGCCATATTAAGTTTATTGTTAAAAGGTTGTATAATAAAATGTTAATTATAAAAATTCCATGAAATACCGAGACGAAAGACTCTTTCGTTCATCGGATAGTGAGGTACGGTGAAATACATCTTATTTCCCTGTCCTGCATTGACGTGGCTCATCATCGCGAAGAAGCGACATCCCTTGAGCACGAAGTTGGCATATACATCCACAAATGGATAGTTGCCTATCTGTTTCCTTACGGCATCGTTTGTCTGAACAGCGAACTGCCCGAGAGCCGGCACATATTCAGGAGCGTAGTATTTTGTGAAATAGGACACGTCAGCTCCGAGATGGCATTTCAGCACCTTTGCAATCTTGAAGTCGATATAGAGGTTGCTCCAGATGTTTAGTTTAGGCAATGGCAGGACATTTTCGTGGCTGGAAGCCTGATATGTGATGCGGTTATTCCAGTTGAGGATTCCGAGTTTGAAATCCTGTGCGAGTTCTGCTGTGAAGACATGCACGTCTTTGTCTGCCTGATATACGTTAGCCGTATGGTTGATCTGCAGATTGGTTTCTGAGAGCTGGTGCGATGTGCCGAAATATGTATAGTCGCTTATGAAATCCCATCCAACGCGCACAGAAGTCTTTGTCTTTGGGAAGGAGACTGCTCCTCCGAAGTGGGTATGCTTCTGCTTGTTCATCTCATCATTATCCCACCAATAGTGCTTGGAATGATAGTGGCACATGAAGAAATCTGGATCAAGTGCATGATAGAATCCATCCATATCTATGCGAACCGTATCGCCGAAGATAGGCACATTGACATCGGCTGCGGCATCGAGCATGAAGTCCTGACTCATTGCTCCGGTAATACAATAGTCAGCCGTGGCATTATAGTGGAAGATGGAGCCTAGTGTCTTAGTGAGCTGTCCACCAATATACGTGCTATGCTCGTCATATACCTTATCATACAACTGATACCTGCCAATGTCGTATGTGATATACGCCTTGAGACCCGTTGGAACATACTTGTTGAAGCCTTCGAGCAACGCTATTGCGAAGGTATTGTCAATCTTTGTGTAGTTGGCAATATCGTTTATGGTATCGCCAGCACATTTGAGGTTCTCCCAATACAGACTGTCCGCCTTTGACATGGCAGGATAGTAGTTGGCGGGGTTCCTGTAGGCTATGTAGTTACGTGTGTAACGGTCAACCGTTGCGGTATGAATGAAACTTGTGACCGGCACGTATTCATTCTTCATCCACGATGTGTCCTCAGCCTCCTTGGCCTTTGCAGCAAGGAGGGAATCGGCAACCGATTCGTTTCCTACGCTTATACGGGCACTTGCAGCCTTTGACAGAGAGTCGGTTGGGAGGTCGCCTTCGATTTTTGCATCCTTAGGACGGCCAGCCAATGTCTCGTTGACTCTTCCCTTGGCATCAACATCGCCGTTTTCCATTTTCTCGCGGTCCTCAGCCTCCTTACGTGCGGCCATAGCGAATTTCTTTGCCTCGATCTCCATTTTTGTCATAGGCACCTTACGGTAGAAGCCTACGTTGTAACGGTGGGAGAGGTAGAAATGCAGGGCGTTGTTCTTATTCCAGTTTGACGACAGGTTAGTAGGAATCTCTAACGAGGTGTATGAGTCTAACTCACCCTCGGGACGAGTGACATACTTATCTTCGGTTATACCGCCATTTTCTGTATTCTTCATATGGTCGGTAGAGAACGCGAAATGAGCCTGATATCGCTCACCGAGATATGATGTCCAGAGAGTATAGTCGAACAAAGCAGTGGATTGGGCATTGTAATAGCCACGTCCATACATATAGTTGAACTTCATTCCGAATCCCAGTTGCTTGTTCACATTAGATGCGAACAGCACCTTGAGATAGTCTTCTCCGTCAGTACGGTCGCCACAAGTGTAGAAGTTGAGACTTGTAATCGGTGAGAGCGTATTTGTGAATCGGAGGTCCTCGATAGGTGTGAGGAAGAAGTCGTAGTTATCGGTAAACAGGAACGACGGTATGTGGGAACGATCCATGAAGATGCGGTTCTGTCGTGGTGCACCGAGGTTTCCCGTGGTGTTATATTCCCCATACATGCCCGATGTAAATACCGTGTTCATGAAGAGATGCTGAAGCGTATCCCTTTCCACGGGGATGCGATCACCGAAAAGATGATCCACCGTCCATACATACATTCCACGAGGTATTTCCTTCTTTTCCTTTCCTTCTTCCTTCCCCTTTGACTTTCTGTTCGGGTTGAAGGTATTGGTATTGGCATCAAACTCATTATACGGATTATCTATATCATCATAACGATTGTCATTATCCAACCCACGATAATTAACATCCTGGGCATGAATAAGAGTCAATGCCATTATATTGAGAACTATTACCGAGAGATATCTCTTCATCAACAAGTATTATCTATTTCTTCACAAATCGCAGGGCACACTCCGCCATCTTGAAAGCCATGGCAATGATAAACACCACAATACCCATAGCTTCATTTCCCTTGAAATACATATAGGCACCTATAACACCTATAACCATGAACAGGACATTGAAGATCTGGCGAAGCACAAAGAAAGAGCCCTTACCATCTTCCGGCTTACGATGATGGCGTTCCGAACGTTTGGCAAGAGTAACCTCCTCTTCTTCTGCGAAATTATTGATTTCTTCCATTAAAGTATTTATTTAAGAGAGAGTTCAAACCGTTTGAGGATCTTCTCCATACGGTCTATTGTGCAGATGCGGAACTTCTTTGTACCACCTTTGGTAAAGCCTGTTCCCTTCTTGTTGAATGCTACCTTGTCAGATATCATTTCCTCTGCTGTATAATGTGCTTCCGTTGGGCGTCCTTCCTCGTAGTGATAGCTGATATTGGTGATTATCACCTTGCAGCTACCGTCGGAACATTCTACTGATACTGCATAGTTCATCTTTGTCTTGTCAAGCGAGAGAGCCTTGCTGCTGAACACGAGCCATTCCTGTGCTCGGGCAACAATCTTGTGACCTATACGGTCAACAACGGCAAGAGTGGATTTCTCTGTCTGTTCCTCCCCCTTTACAAGGGAACTGAAATATGAAAGAGCCATTTCATAAACCTTGTCAGCTGGCATACCCTCCACTTTATAGGTCTTTTCCCATGTCACCTTGCCATTAACCTCCGGTACCCCACCTTGCATATACTTAGCAGGAATTTCCTTGTCCTTACGCTCGAAAAGGGCACGTCGTGGCTTCTCGTCAGAGGATGTACCCTGAGCACTTACGGACAATGTTGTTGCAAGGATGAATATGAATGCTATAAACTTTTTCATTTCCAATATTTTAAGTAAAGTGTAGAGTGTAATGTGTAATATTGACAACTTTAATTGCAAAACACTAAACTCTAATCACAAAACTATGAATTATGACTGCAAAGATAATAAAAAAAGTAGAACGAAAGTATGTTTAAGCATTATTTAACATTGTACGACTTCCATTGTCATGGAAATATCGGTCTTAGGTCTGTCGCCTGATGCCGTTGCCGTATTCTGTATTTTCTCAACTACTTCAAGACCGCTCTCGACCTCACCAAAGACGGTGTAATGATTATCGAGGAAAGGAGTACCGCCAACAGTTGTGTAAGCCTCTATCTGCTCAGGAGTGAACTCAGACTTCGGTTTCTCGGCACATATAGCCTTTGTCTGAGCGATAAGCTCATCCTGCAACTCCTGCAAGCCTGCCTGATCGCGATTACGGCGGAGATCCATGATCTTTGCACGGTTTTCTGCAACAAGATTATTGAATACCGTCTGTTCTTGCTGCATACCCATCTGACGTTCCATCTGCCTGAGTTCCTGCGGTTTGTATGTCTTTCCCCATACAATATAGAACTGCGAACCGCTACTCTCACGCTTAGGGTTCACCTCATCACCCTGACGTGCAGCCGACAGAGCGCCACGCTTGTGGAAGAGCTGTGGATATACGAACTCGGCAGGAACGGTATAGCCAGGGCCACCTGTTCCGAGCATCTTCCCGGCAGGTGCATCCTTACTGTTAGGATCACCACCCTGAATCATAAAGTCCTTGATTACGCGATGGAAGAGAGTGCCATCATAATAACCCTCCTTAGCCAGTTTGATGAAATTATCACGATGCTTTGGAGTCTCGTCGTAGAGACGGACGATAATCTCGCCCTCAGATGTATTTATTTTTACTTTTGTCATAAAATTTTGAATTATAATGTGCAAAAGTAATGAAATATTTTGAATATCCCAAGAAAAACAGCCACTTTTTCCGTTTTAGCTCCAAAGCAGGTTCGCTATTCCTTCGCTATTCTTCCGTTCTTCCTCCGTTGATCCTCTTATGTTCCTCCTAACCAAACTCGATGAAGCTCTTATTCAGAAGCGGCCTATAAGCGGAGGTTCATCGAGTTTGGTTAGGAGGATGAGCTTACCTTCTTCGGAAAGACAAGTTATTTATTGCCGCTTCTCTTTCTACGTTTTTGCAGTTTTTCTTCTGCAAGTTTTTCATAATCAAGCAATAGCACGTTGAGCTTATCAATCATCTCCTGATTTCCATCCGTCTGACAGAGTTCACTTACATGCTCTTCTATCATACGAAACTCGTTATCAGTCTTAATCCTACCTCTTTCCAATATCTTAGCAATCTTCTCAAGTTTCTTCTTGTTAAGTTCCATAAGATCAATACCATACGTATCCAAGAAATACTGGCGATTCTCTGCAAGGAAAACATAATCATGAACCATATCAGGCAAAGTACCACGATAACATTGACTAAGCATACCTTTCTTTCCTTTATCGTACCATTCATAGGTTTCTTTGATGGCATTTTTATAGTAAACAATAAGTTCATCATCCATATCCATGCCATCTCTTTTATGGCTGATTTTGATTACATTTTCACATACTCTTACGAGGAAATCTCTGTAATACAAATATTTGTCTATATTTTCCATAACTTCAATGTCTATTATAAATGAATCGGAACAGCATTCTATATGCATATTCCAAGGACAAAATTAAATAAAAAACCTAACATGACAAAGGAAAAATGCAAAAAAACGTGGGTTATTTGGAGTTATCATATTTTTTTCTTAATTTTGCGCCCAACGTGAATATAATAACCCCGATATTGACGATTTCTGGCTCTGATGGCATTGGTTCATCAGGCATTCAGGCAGATATCAAGACTATCACAAGTCTTGGTGGGGATGCTATGACCGTTATTACGTGTATGGCTCTTAATGATGGAAAGGGCATGAAATGGCATACGCTTCATGAGGATGTAATAACGGATCAGGCAAGGACGATAATGGGCACTATGCACCCAAAGGCGGTAAAGGTGGGACTTATCCACGATCCTCTCACGATTAAGAACATAAGAGATGAAATCGTCGGTTGCAAAAGGATTGTATGTGCTCCCGGAATATTCGCGTCAGACGGTTCGCAACTTATTGACGATGAATCTATTCAAGCTATCATCAGCTATCTCATACCAGAATCAACCCTGTTGATGCTAAGATGCAACGAGGCAGAGAAGATACTGGGCATGAAGATAACTTCTAATGACGATATGCTAAAGGCAGCAAGGGAACTGAAAGACATGGGAGCTGAATGGGTGATGCTTCGTGGAGGACAGTTGGCTGACGGTCGCCTTACTGCCCTACTCTATGGCGAAGGCACGAAGCATTTCTTTACCTCGTATAATATTCAAGGATGGAAGAAGCATGGTGTGGGAAGTGCGTTGTCAGCAGCCATAACCACAAGACTCGGTATGGGCGATGATGTGCCTACAGCCATAAGGAATGCGCATGAGTTTGTGCATAGTCGTGTGGTTTATGCTGTCAGCAACGACAAACAGAGCCTTCGCGCAAAAGACATCTATAATGAGTTCATTAGTATCGTGGCAGAGTTTTACCAGAAAGAGCACAGCGTTGCCTTCTATGCCAACAAACTGAACATCACGACAAGGTATCTGTCTCAGGTTACGGACAAGACCGTGGGGATATCGCCTAAACAGGTCATTTCAAACTACCTTATTAATGAAGCAAAGATGCTTCTCGACAATTCAAGGCTTACTATTCAGGAGATTTCCGACAGATTGGGATTCTCCTCCCAGACAATTTTCTGTAAGTTTTTCAAGGAACAGGAAAAACATACACCTACGGAATACAGGAGATAATAGTCGCTTACCTTTTTCGGAACAATATTTTACTATATAGGAACAGACTTTTGTCTGTTCCTTTTTTTGTACTTACCTTTGCAGCCAGATTAAAGGAATAACAAAAAAAATCAATATTTTAAGATGGAAAATAGAACTATTCTCAACCGTAACCTTGCACAGATGCTTAAGGGCGGTGTTATTATGGACGTGACAACTCCAGAACAGGCAAAGATTGCAGAGGCAGCAGGTGCTTGTGCTGTAATGGCTTTAGAGCGTATTCCTGCTGATATTCGTGCTGCTGGTGGCGTGTCACGTATGAGCGACCCAAAGATGATCAAAGGTATCCAGGAGGCAGTATCAATTCCGGTAATGGCAAAGGTACGTATAGGACATTTTGTAGAGGCTCAGATTCTTGAGGCTATCGAGATTGACTATATTGATGAGAGTGAGGTACTAAGTCCTGCCGATGATGTTTACCATATTGACAAGCGTAAGTTCAACGTGCCATTCGTCTGTGGTGCAAAAGATCTTGGTGAGGCTCTCCGTCGTATCAACGAGGGTGCAACAATGATCCGTACAAAGGGCGAGCCAGGAACAGGTGATGTTATTCAAGCAGTTCGCCACATGAGAATGATGCAAAGCGAGATCCGTCGTCTTGTATCTATGAGCGAGGATGAGCTTTACGAGGCTGCAAAGCAGTTGCGTGTGCCTTTCGACCTTGTACAGTTTGTTCACGAGAACGGCAAGCTTCCTGTTGTAAACTTCGCAGCAGGTGGTGTAGCAACTCCAGCCGATGCAGCATTGATGATGCAGCTAGGTGCAGAGGGCGTATTCGTAGGTAGTGGTATCTTCAAGAGCGGTGATCCTGTTAAGCGTGCTCAGGCAATCGTTAAGGCTGTTACGAACTATAATAACCCAAAGATTATCGCAGAACTCAGCGAGGATCTTGGTGAGGCTATGGTTGGTATCAACGAAAGTGAGATCGAACTGCTGATGGCGGAGAGGGGGAAATAAGAAAGCGGCCCCTCACCCGCCCTATGGGCACCCTCTCCCCATGAGGCGAGGGAAAAGTTAGTAACAAACTCAAATAAACGATTAAAGGTAATTTCCCCCTCGCCCCTAGGGGAGAGGGTGTCCGCAGGACAGGTGAGGGGCTTTTGGTTAGTTTTTTTTATGATAGCAATATTAGCATTACAGGGAGCATTTGCAGAACATCAGCAGATACTCCAGACATTAGGTGAGGAAAGCGTTCTTATACGTAATCTAGACGATTGGAACGACTTTATAGAGAATACGGACAAGCGCGGACTTATCATTCCCGGAGGCGAAAGCACGGCAATGTTGAGGATAATACGCGATGAGAACCTTCTTGAGCCTGTGAGAAAGGCGATTCTTGAGGGTTTGCCAGTCTTCGGTACATGTGCAGGACTCATCATGCTCGACTCCGAACACCTCGGAACAATGGATATAGAGGTTAAGAGAAACGCATACGGCAGACAGCTCGGCAGTTTCTTTACAAAAGACGAGGTGAAGGGTATAGGCAAAGTGCCAATGACCTTTATAAGAGCGCCTTACATCACCGCCGTTAAAGATGGTGTTGAGGTACTTGCGAAGGTTGACGGCAATATCGTTGCCGCAAGACAAGGCAAACAACTCGTCACTTCATTCCATCCAGAACTGAATGACGACACTAGGATTCATGAGTATTTCTTGGCGATGTAAAAAAGCCCCTAACCCCTACCCCTGACACATACTCCGATGTTATCAACATCGGACTTCCCATAAAGGGCGGGGAGAAGATAGTATATTCTACTTTATAAGCATTAATAACGCAAAGTCGCAAAGACACAGAGATTCATATACTTTGTGACTTTGCGACTTCGCTTTTGAACATTAAATGTACTACTCCCCTTATGGGAGAAGCTGAGGGTGGGGTCTTTACTTCACCCCCATCTTATAAATACAAGTATGGGTATATTTCTGCTTTGGACGAAGAACCGTTGAAGGGAACTCCTTATGATTTGGAGAGTCTGGGTACATCTGTGATTCGAGAGCGATGGCTGAACGAGCTCCAGTATATACCTGAAGACCTGGGTGATCATTCCAAACCTCAAGCACACGACCTGATTCTGGAGAGTAGAGACTTGCAACCTTCTCTACCCCTTTCTTTGCCTTGTGGGTCACGCAGAAGTTATTGTCATACTGCATAACCTTACCCTCTGGAATCTCTATTCTCTGTCCGAATGGGAAGAAACCACCCTTGAACTGCATCTGACGATCACCTATGCGACATCCGCTCTTGAAGTCGTAGGCTGTTCCCGCAACATCAAGGAACTTACCCGTAGGAATACCATCCTGAGTAGTCTCCGTAATCTTGTCTGCCTCCACATAAAGCGTGTGATTCATAATATCCCCTACCCCAGTTCCGTTGAGATTGAAGTATGAATGGTTGGAGAGGTTCACGACGGTAGGCTTATCGGTTGTTGCCTCGTAAGCGATAGACAAGCCGTTATCATCAGTGAGAGAGTAAGTCAGAACGGTTGTGAGATTGCCAGGGAAGCCGTCAGCACCATCAGGGAGGACGCACTTCAACACAAGTTTCTTGCTGTCGCTACTTACAACATCCCATACGACATGGTCAAAGCCCTTGTTTCCACCGTGAAGGATATGTTCACGGCTATTCTTCGTGAGGTTATACTCCTTGCCATCGAGAGTGAACTTCGCATTTGCAATACGGTTGGCAAAGCGTCCGAGAGCAGGACCAACCATACCGAGGTTATACTTCTGATACTCACCAATGGAATTATAGTGGGTTACGATATTGGTATAGTTGCCTGAACGATCAGGAGCAAGCATAGAAACTATGAAGCCTCCATAGTTGGTAATCTGAACCGTTACCTTGCCATTGGAGAGAGTATAGAGGTCGACAGCCTTACCGTCGATTGTAGCCTTGAAAGCAGAGGCATCAACAGTTGGGAGAACGGTCTTGCCAAGAAGCAAATCCTCAAATGCCTTACTGCGCTTGTCCCATGTGTTGAAATCATCTGCACGAAGAATCTTTGTGCCAGGAAGTGGAGTCTCGCCAACGAAGAAGGCACATCCCTGTATCTTACCCTCTGCAACCAGACGATCAGCAATGTCATCAGCACCACCTACCTTGAACCAGCTCTCGTCCGTATCATTCTTGCCAATGATAAGAGAGATTGTAGGAGCAGCCTGACTATTTCCTGCGGAATGATAAACGGCAGTACCCTCGCCATAGTTATAGGTCACGATACCATGCTTCACATCGCCCAGATCCTTCACCTGAGCCTTTGAGATGCTATACTTGAATCCCTTATCTGGTGAGAGATACATATTGTTAGGGTCTGCCACCTTCATTCCATCCACCACAAAGCAGTATTTGAACGTGGTGTTAGCCACATCGCTCACCTTAACGCTCCAAATACCCTCTGCATCCTTCTGCATAGCCATAGGCTTTGACAGAAGCTCTGATTCAAGTTGTACGGCAGTTGCCTCTGGTGCCTTGAAGTTGAAGGTCACGTCCTTCTCGCCATATTCTGGAGATACTATCTGCTTTGGGAACAGGCGAGCCATTACGCTTGGCGTGAACTGCTGTTCCTTACCCGTCTTGGCAAGTGTAGGCTGAGCATTGTCCATTGCCTTCTTTGATGCCTCTGGATTGAAGAGAAGCTGAAGCGTATGGTCGAGGAAGTACTTGGCATTCATCCAAGTATGTCCGAACTTATCGTGCGTGTATTCCTTCACGCTGCGTATGCCCTTCTTATCAAGAAACTCGGTATAGTCGCGGGCATTGCCATAGAGGAAATCGTCAGTTCCCACACCAAGCCAGAAGAGGTTTATCTTGCTGTTCGTCTCCTTCGCATTATCATATACGTTAGGGATGTCCGTTGATGTAAACGAACTGTAAGAGCAGAGATAAGAGAACTTATCGAGGTTGCTCAAACCGTTGTAGAGTCCCTGATTACCACCACGCGAGAATCCGCCTATGGCACGATGCTCACGGTCGTTTATCGTGCGATATGTCTGCTCTATGTATGGCATGAGGTCGCCCACGAGGTCATTGCTGAACACATCGTTTCCGAACCTCGTTGCAGGCATATCAGCCTGTGGTTTCTGAGGCACGAGCTTGTTAGGATTGCCGTATGGCAGCACCACAATCATCTCCTTCGCCTTGCCCTCTGCAATAAGATTATCGAGAATGTAGTTCACACGACCTACCTTATAATATACCTCCTCCGTATCTGTCGTTCCACTTATGAGATAGAACACAGGATATGTCTTCTGCGTGTCCTTATAATAAGAAGGTGGAAGATACACAAGGGCATTGTTGGTATAGTTCAGGCTCTTAGAGAAATAGTTCACGTACTCCATGCTACCATGAGGCACATTCTTGATGTCGTGTGGAAGAGCTGTCTTTCCCGGAATCTCCAAAAGGCTGTTCTTGAAGCCCTCATTAGGGAAATACTGTTCACATTGTGGGTCCATTATGCTGACACCATCAACAACAAAGTTGTATGGATACATATCAGGAGCAGCAGGACCAAGAGTAACCGACCACATGCCCGTTCTCTCATCCTTCTTCATCTCATTCTTACCGGCAAACTGCACATCAACACTCACACTCTTCGCATTGTTATTACGATATTGGAATGTTACAGTACCGTCTTCATTTACCACCGTGGATTTGTAAGGTCTCATTGGCATCTGTGCAAAACTATTGGAGAACACCCCAAGAGTCAGAGCCATGACCAGCTTAAATTTCAAATTCATTTTACCTTTTTGTTTTAGTTATTCGCTGTTCAATTTTCGCATACCCCAAGCAGAAAGTGAAGAGTATAGAGTGGAAAAAATCAAGTTACCCTAAACCCGTTAAACTCTAAGCACTAAACTCGTTACTTGATGATGAGTTTGCGAAACTTCAGTTTGTTATTAAATATTCTATGCAAAAATACTAATAAATCTGATAATACAATAATTTGTTACGATTTTTTAAGATTAGTAATGCTATTTACTGCTATCACAGAATCCTTTTGCCTTCAGCCACAGTAGGAATTGCTGGCTCCAAGCCTCTGTAGTGGTAGTTCCATTCTGTGGCATAAGCTGATAAGGGCCTTTGCCGTCACCATAGAGATGGATTTCCGCATTTCCACCGGCTTTCTTCCATTCCAAGAAGAGACTTACAAGTCCGGCTGCCACATTCGGATGGTCCACACGTGACATGATAAGCAATGGAGGTGCTGGATTAGGGACTTTCACCGGACAGAGCGCAGGACCGAAGTTGGTGCATATAAAATCAGGCATCTCTTCAGGTTTAGCAATATTCATAGCAGCAAAAGCAACACCACCGCCTGCAGAGAATCCAAGATACCCCACCTTCTTTATTTTCCATTCCGCAGCATGTTCCCGAACTAGACACATAGCTGCGTTTGCATCATCAGCAGCCAAGGCAAGGATGCTGTCTCCTTGAGGGAAATGAGCAGGATTGCAATCAGCATCCTTGAAATTGGCAAATCCTGTAACATCCACCATAGGCGGCATTTTCATGCCCTTCGGCATCTGCATCGTACCTGTGTTCAGATGATACTTCAAGCCGATAGCAGCATAGCCGTTGTCATTAAGCAACTTAGCCATCTCTATCACATCCGATGTCCATGACAAAGCCCTAAGACCGCCACCAGGACAAAGGATTACCGCACAACCATTTGCCTTGGATGCCTCTGGGAGATATACTTCAACCGAAGGATTAACAACGCCAAGTATGGAAATGCCGCCATACTGCTCTATCTCATGCTCAGTATCTTTCACCTGAGGATTGGCATTGGGGAGCATAAATTTCTGCTGGGCAGAAACTGTCATACAGCCTGCCGCTAAAAGGATTGAGAATAATATCTGTCTCATAGGTTATATTTTTATTCTATTTGACCACAAAAATACTAAAAATAATTGAATGCCAATTCTTTCCAATGTGAAATTTTCATTTTTTTAATATTATCTCCGGGACATTCATCTGGAATCATATAGAAGGTAGCTGTGTATTGCAAGAAACGTTTTTTTTGCATTTTCTTCTGTTTTTCTTTGCATTTCTCAATAAATTACATAACTTTGCAAATGAAAATAGTAACTGGGGCATATTTTAGGCAAACATGCCCATAAACAAGATACCAAATGAAAACAATACTCAAAACTCTACTAATCGTCATAATGATGGTTATCGGTAATGTTTCGGCAGATGCCATAATCCATGCTGGCAACACTCTACTGCCAGACTGTCTGACCTCTCAAAACACAGAAGTCGGTCCAAAGAAGAAATGCACCCTCTTCCATATCCACACCAAAGAATGCGGAGGAAAGTATGTGGCTGATCGCACAAGGGTATATCCCGGAATGAACAAGCGGTTACGTCACCATATCCTAAAAGGCAACCACAAATGGCATCGTGATGTATGCACGAGATGCCATCTCACTAAAAATGAAGTCAGAAAGATGGAAGTTGAAGTCCGTAAGATGGAAAGTGAGATGCATAAGGCTCATTACGAAAGAATACAGGCAAGAAACGCAAGACACAAGGTTCATGCAGAAAGGCATAAGGCTAGAGTAGAAAGACATAAGGCCCATAGATTAAAGCGCCATAATATCTGGATAGAAAAGCGTAATAACAAGGCTGAGAAGCATAACGCCAAGGTGGAAAGGCATAAGGCTCATGAATTAGAGCGCCAAAATGCCAAAGCAGAGAAGCATAATGCCAAGGTCGAAAGACAGAGGGCTAGGACAGAAAGGCGTGAGTTAAAGAAGAATAAGAAATAACACAATAATCCTTAATACAATACACACAAAACAATCTGAAAACACATTATTGGGTCAGCGGAAAAAATCCTCTGACCCATTTTTATGTTAGTTCATAGTTCATAATTCATAGATGGTGAACGCACGCTTAACTATGAACTATGAATTATGAATTATGAACTACGCTATAAGCATTGCCAATAGCGGAATGCTCACAACAGATAGTAAAGTCGTCCAGAAAGTGCCTTGCGACATTGTTGTCTCATCCTTTCCCATCTGCATACAGAACATAGTACCGAAGCTTGCAACAGGCATAGCTATCAATATCATGTTGATTGAAGAAATACGGGTGTCTATACCAATCATAATCATAGCATAATACACAAGCAACGGAAGAACCAACAACTTCAGGAAACACATTATGAATATATGAGGCGTTCCAACCATCTTACGCGTAGGAATTTCTGCCAATGCAGCTCCTATAACTATCAAAGATGATGGAACTGTCATATTACCGAGAATGGAAAGCGGCATAGCTATCGCCTTGGGGGTATGGAGATTAAGAATCACAATAATAACCGAGATATATGTTGCTATCATAGCAGGAGAGACAAAGAGCCTAAAGCGGAAACCATTCTTCAGATTCTCTCCTGATATGAACATCACACCCCATATAAACACCGTGATCGTGTTGAAGACATTCAGAATACAGGCATAGAAGACTGCATCAGAACCGAAGATTGAAGCAACTACAGGATATCCGATAAAGCCCACATTGCTATACGTAAGCATAAAACTATACATACCCCTAAGATTAGGCTTCACCCGCATCAATACTGGCTGTATATATGCAAGAGGAATAAGGATGAAGTATGTCAGGAAACTGACAAGGAGAAGCATTGGGATATGCTCTCTGTCAGGCATCTTGTCGCCCATAGTTGACGAGATGAGAAGTGCAGGACACGTCACCTTTATCACGAAACCCGAAAGCTTACGTTCAAACTCCTCATTAATTATCCCTCGCTTATGAGATATAAATCCAGCTATAACGATGATAATCAACGAGCACATCGTTGTTGCAATTACCTGAAAATCCATTTGCCTATCTGTGTTATCCTTATTCCGTCTGCAAAGTTACAACTTTTTCGTGAGACCTCCAAACAAATATTTGGAATTATGAGCAAGACTTGATATAAGCGAAAAAAAGCGGGGACATGTCTCACAACATGCCACCCGCAGAATCTTTATTACGTGTTCTTTATTGTTAATTTTACTTGGGAAATCACTTCCCCTTTTATTTGGACGAAGAAACTAAAAACGATTATTCATCGTAGTCGAAGATGCTAGTTGATTTTGCATCATTCTCAAAGACACCTTCCGACTTCGTTTCTGCAAATCCTGGACCTGGATGAGGATCGTCAATATCCACACCAAAACTAATTCCAGCCAGAACGTTATCCATTTCAGTTTCTATCAAATCAGCAATTGGAGCTGAATATAGTTTTTTCATTTCGTCTATCTTACTTAAAATATATATCGAGTTAGTTTATTTTTTACTTTACAATCTTCTTTCCACCTACAACGTAGATACCCTTAGCCATCTTGTTAGTATCAATACCAACGAACTGACCATTGAGGTTATACACCTTACCTGCATTTGCATCTTCAATATCAGAAGGAAGCTCTATGCTTGTTGTATAGTTGTCTTCAATCTGCATTCCGAATGCGCTCTTAGAGTATGCCTCATGACCTGTTTCTGCAAAGAATACCCAGTCATTATAAGCATTTACATCCCAAACGTAGTTGTGGTCATTACCATTATATACCAACTGCTTTTGTATGAGGTCACCCTTACTATGACTTCCATTGGTATCATCTACCTTAGCTATTACGATAGCATCATTAGAATCCCACATAAGATCTGCCTTCTTAGGAGTGTTGCGGTAGAATGAAGACCAGTAATCGCCATTCTTCTTCTGATACTCTTTAAGATAGTAAGCATTCTCTGGCATTGTCTGAGGAATGTAGTTACCTACGAAGTAATAGTTGAAGGTATAACTTGTATTACTATTTACATTTGTGTCCTGACCGTCAACGAATGAGGTACTCTTACCATTAACTGCATGAACACGAGTAGCAATAGGGAACATAACACGCTCATCCTTTACGGTAGTGATCTCACTTCTTCTATAACCAGTAGCAGCCTTTACAAGCTCCTCTTCTGGAAGACATGGAAGGATGAAGTAAGGCATATTTGCCTCTAATACGATATCATCATCACCATATTCTACGCCCTCATTATATGTAGCCCACTTGCCATGAGCCAAATCAGCCTTAACGGTATAATTTTCATCGTAAAGAATCTTGTTCTTAACAAGGTCCTTACTCATGTGAACTGTGATACCAAGCTTTTCTGCATCACGTGTAACGCCAGCAAGAGTAGAAAGTACAGGATACTCACCTGTTTCTGGATTACCGAATGCCTTCAAAAGCTGAGCCTTTGTCAGGTTGAATGGGAAACAGATTGCATACCAGATGTTCTTGTTGTACTTTGCAAAGTTGAAATAATCAGGCTTTGGTTTATCTGGATCTGGATCATCAAGCAGGAAGTCATAAAGCTCTGAAATAACGAACTGATGCCAACCGCCATATTTTATCCAATCGTATGTAAGAGGACGGTCTGTCTGATTTTTAGCATGACTCTTTGCGAGCATTTCTTTATCCCATGCAGACAAATCGTCAAATGCAGCACCCTTACTTTCTGAACCATCGAAGAATCCTATATATTCATTTTGGAACTCCTCAGAGATACCTTTTCCATTTTCAACCTTCAAAGATTGTGGGAACATATACTCATGATTTGCATTTTGATAGCCACCACCTGCTACAGTTCCAGCAGAGAAAGCTGTCTCTGGATTATCTGTTCCGTCAGTATTCTCATTCCAAGCCTTCCAAGTTACACCTGCAAGAGCCTGATTGAATGAACGGTTGTACTGCTGCTGAGTTGGCCATACAAGGATATTACCAAGATTGTCATAATGACCAGTCTCATCATAAAGACGATACTTACGAGTCATGTCTGAATAGTTCAGCATCTCTATGCGGTCTGTAGTATTAGGGAAATGGAGCATAGCCATGTTAACATCTACATAGTTACCCTTCTTTATAAGGTGTCCCTTATGGTGGTAGTTATCACCTACGTATGTTTTCTGGTCGAATGCAAACATCTCACAGATTGGAGCCTTTGGAGCAAGAACATATACATCCTCGAAAAGAGCAGCACCATCATAACCAGCGAAAGAGCCACAACCTACAAACTCTGTCGTAGAAGGGAATGCAACGGTCTTATCACCATAGTTTATAAGATCACCCTGACGAAGAAGGAGAACCTCATCATCTGATGCAGCTGTTGTTGTGAACTGGCTGATACCACCTTTTAGATGACCATTTTCTTCTATCAAGCCCTCACCAAGGAATGCATATCTGTGAATCTCAGTATAGTTGTAAGGAATACATAGTTCACGAACATACTTTGACCTCTGGAGGAATGCCTCAGGAATAATAAATTGGGTAGCTGAAGTTGGGAGGTCGATATGTGCAACAGAACGCCAACTGGCAAAATACTGAAGTTCTGAGAGAGTCATATCTGCAGGATAGTACTGGAATACTCCATTCTTATCATAATAACCAAATTCTGCCTCTGTCAAATCGAAAGTATGAACCTGTCCTGCATTTGGTTTCTCAGACATAAATGTCTGATGAGAATAGCCCTTAGTACCTTCTGGGAGGTAATTAACATGTACACCAGACTTGCAATTTGGGTTTTTCTTACTTGGAGCCAATTCACAGTTACACATTCCCGCTTTAAAGTGGATTAAATTCTGGTAAGTATAGTCTCCAAATGGAATCAAATGACCATTAGCATCTACATTCTCAAATGATGTACCCTTAAGGTCACGAGCAAACACGCATCCCAACAACTTCAGGCGTGTAACGCCTTGAGTGTCGTACTTATAGCCCCTACCCTCATGATTTTCAATACTTTGGTTATACCATAGTGGCTCAGACATATTGTTATAGAAAGATGGCTCCAAAGCAGAAACATACTGAAGACCTGTAGCAAGGAAACCTGGCTTATTTACATACGCATCAATATGAATCTCGTGACATTCAATACAATTCTCCACAACAATTACGTTGTAAAGCTTATCCTGATTGAAATTATTCTTAACATCGCTGGTAAGAGGAAGACGATCATATATAATACGTCCAGTTCTATGATTAAGTGTAGGCTCATCTAAAGGATCTTTTACAATATGAGGGAAAATAATATTGCTAACATACTGATTCTTAATTCCGGCCCAATCATAAAGACTTGTAACACCAGTCAAATCAATAGCAAATGCATTGATTTTTTGAATACCTGTTTTAAAATAATTTACTCTATTCTTAATATAGTTATTTTTATTATAGTCAAGATTCACCTTTACGAGGTCAAACCTTACCTTTTCCGTAATACCAGCCTCTTTCAGAATATCTGTGAAAGTATGAGTACAGTTTGCACCACACCTATGTATATCACAAACATCGTTAGGTTCAAATGAAGATGAAAGTGTTATATGCTGAGTATTTTTAACAACCACATCGCCTGGATAGTAAATTTTTCCAGTAACAACATTATTCTCTGTATGAGCATATGCATACTTACCTGTCCAAAGCCCATCCAACTTAGACTTTAGACTTGTCCATTCAGAATCATTGGGGTTATCATAAGTAGCACCTGACATATCCAATGAAAATGCACTAGCAAAACATTGTCCATAAGCGCCATCTGGATTAGAAACAATCTTCTTAAGAAAATCAGTTGTGATTACACCTACAATCACAATTCTCTTTCGGGTTCCATGATTAACATTAAAGTTCCCCTCCCATTTCAAATCAAGACTATTCCAGTCATTCTTATGCTTGACATCAATATAAAGATCAATGTCATCAGAATAGCCAACAGTCCATGTGGAGCCATATTGACCGAAACTTGCAGCCCATGTGCACATACTTACAGCACAAAGCAGTAGAGCAATAAAGATTTTTTTCACGTTGTTATAATTTTAAAGATTCATTTTTTAAAGGTTTGGAAATAATAAAGATTTTATCCCCTTTTTCCCCTCGTTTTACACATTCTTCCTGAAACATCTTGAAAACATCGTCTTAATATCCATTAAATTTAACGACAATTCTCATTCATTTCAACCGCAAAAGTATTATAAATTGACAAAATAGGCAAAGTTTTCATGTTAAAAATACAATTATTTAACGCTTTTTAACTCCGAATCATAACATATACAACATTTATGCAGATTTATGCAACAATCGGGGAGCAATAAATATTTTGTTTACGCAAACAATTATCAAGCAAACCTTTCGTTAACCCGAAAAAAATTCACAATTCAACGACTATCATTTTCATCTCGCACAAACAAACATTCTCGCATGCGCTCGTAATACAACGTGAACTCGACGACTTGCTTCAGCTTGGTGAGCTTCACTAAGAACTACGAAGCTGGTCAGCTTGCGAACAAAACAAAAAACGCCGGCACTTTGCTTTGAAACATTAATTAAGACTTAAATTAACGTGAGTTCGACGAATTCAAGACTGCGAGGGCTGAAAGCCCGACACCTAATAGGGCAGTCCGTAAGGGCTGTTATTCTATAGATGCGTGATTAAAGGAGCGCTGTAAGTGCGACACCTGAAGACTTTAGGTGTCGGTCCTTCAGACCTCATTCCCCCTATATCGACAAATATAACAGCCCTAACGGACTGCCCTATTAGGTATCGCTCCTTCAGAGCTCTTTCAACCACATGATAGTCAAAAATATACAACAGAATAAATTCGTCGAACTCACGTTAAATTAGAAAATTAATTGGGACAAAAATTTTTGAGGATTTAAGCCGTAAGGCTAATTAATGTCACAATTAATGTTAGATTTATGTCAAAATTAATGTTATGCGACAGCAAAAGGAAATTCATAGACCTCACGTTAATTTAACCTGAATTCGACGAATTCAAAATTCTTTAACAAACGCAACTTTGTTGCTTGGTTTTACAGAAAATTATTCACGATGACCATAAAATTTAACCCAGAAAATTTAAATTTTTCTGGGAACTTGCTTTAGCTTGATGAGCTTGCGAATAATTTTCTAAAAATTTTTATTCCGTCAACAGCAGCTTGCTGCTAAAACAACAGCGTTTTATTTTCATCGAACTCACGTTAATTTACTGAATATAATTTACGGATAATTTGCTTTCCAAATAAATTTGCTTTCCGTCAAAGGGCGCAAGTTCTTCCTTTCTGATTCCGCTCTACCTCCATCGTTGGTCCATCGTTGGTCCATCGATCCTCCATCGAAACGATGGACTTGATATGGAGTTGATATGGAGTAACGATGGAGTATCTACGGAGGAAAAGCGAAGAATCAACCTATTTACTAGCCCCTATCTATTTACTTTCTTGGAGCAATATAATCCTCGGGATTGAAACTCTTGATGTCAAAATATGGAGTCTTGCCTTTCTTCATGGTCTTCTCCGTGACATTATTCTTCATAGTACATTTATCCGGGTCATAATCGGTATAATCATAGCCATCCTTATAAGGATAGATAGAGATATTGTTAGTCACAATATGCCCATAACCAAGTACATCAACATTCTCCTCGGCAGACTTACGGCATATCATGCTATAGTTGCGAGGGTTAGAGATAGCTATGTTATCGGTAAACATCACCCCTCCAAGATGATGATTAGTATAGAAGCCCTTGTTCTTGTTCTTATAGGCAATACTGCGTCTGACAATATGACAAGGAACGACATCAACCTTTCGAACCATCCTTGAATGGGGTTTCATGCCAAAGCCTCCAGCCTTGAAACCTGTTCCGTCGCCTGCTCTTGTAAGCGTTCCGGGACGATAACCGTTGTAGAATGCCACACAATCCTCGATTATGACGGGCGCAAGACAGTTGATGAGGTCAAAGCCGTCATCGCTATTCCACCATGCACGACAGCCTCGGAACACGTTTCCTGTATATTTTGAGGAATTAAGATGTGCCCCAAAGCCATCCACATTACCGCCATTTCCTCCGTCGGAAACAGCATCGAAATTGTTGTAGGCATCACAATTAAGGATGAGATTATCACTTCCCGCTATCATATATATTCCGATAGCCATACCATCGTGGAAGGAACAATTATCTATCACACAATGACTTGCATTTTCAAAACGGATACATTCACTCTGGGTATGTCCTTTTTGAGTAACCTGTACCCCGATTATCTCCAACTGACGGAAAACGAGATAGTCGGCACTAAGAAGAAAGGCAACGACACGCCTTCTTTTCGGTCGAACAGCACTCATATCGAATACCGCACGCTCGTTCTTGTATCCGGAGAAGACAATAGGAGCATCCTGTCTTCCAGAACGCGTGAAATGGCAGATGAAATTATAGCGTTTGTCGTTGGGATCGGGAGTAGATTCTGAAATATGGTATATTCCTTGTCTGAAAAACAGGGTATCGCCTGCCTGAGCTACTTCCACAGCATGATTGAGAGAGGCAAAAGGATGAGCGATGTTGCCTCTGTACTCGTCTGAGCCGTTAGGAGCAACAAAATATGTTCGGGCGCTCAACATCAAGGTACTGGCGAGACACACAACCGAAAGATATAGTCTTTTTCTGTTCACAAGGAAGTATATGTTTCGATTACAAAACAAGTCTTTTTAGGGCTATAAGTGATGAAAAAAAAAGATGGGCACCCTACTTTTTGTGAGATGCCCACCTAAATCTGTATATGAAATTGTAGGGAAAAACTTATCCTAAGATCTCTCCATGCGACTATTCATCATTACGTACAGGACGAATTGATTGTCCCATATAACGACTACAATTGCCAACAGTAGCATTGCCGTTTACAACTTGCAAATAGTAAACTTTTCCTTGATTATAAGAGTCTGAAGACCAATAATAAACATTTGTGCCAGCACCTGCAAGCGTAGAACCATTCATATAACCAGCAGCTGGCAAGAAAATAGAGTTGCCATTCGACCTACTTGTTATCTTTAATCCTTTTACTCCATTCTGTGTTGTTTCTACAGTTTTAGTATAGTGAGAATTTATCAAGTCTCTTAATTCTTCATAACTTGGCATACGCCAGTTGCTACCCCAATTTACATAAGCAGCATCGTCTGACAAGTCAAGAAACTCAGAATTACCATACTTAGTAAATGAGACATCACTACCATTATACCACTTGTAGTTTGACAAAGAATATGAATTCTTTGTCGAAGTCTCACCCCAAGCATAATAATAGCCCAATTCCTCTGGTTTTTCTGCTCCCACATTACAAGTTGCCCATAGAGTACCACCTGGAAGACCGAGATCCACATAATCGTGATCAGCCAAAGTGAGATTTGCTGTTATGGTACATGCTCCACCAGCCTTAAATTCCTTACTATCAACATTTGCAGAATATTTGCTCCAATCATCTGTACTATACACGGTTACAGTCATATTGCCTGTTTGGGCAGGAGCTGCCATAGCATAGATGGTTATTGTCTCATTATTCTTTGTGGTTGAGACATTGGTAAGATTAATTGTGTAGCTATCAGATACCGCTGTTGAATATACAGCCGGGGTTGCGGAGGTAAGGTCGAAACGTCCTTTTTCTACGAAGCAATAAGTACCATTACTCTCAAGTACCACCTTTTTGTAAGAATCAGCCTTAGGCATAGTGAGTTGCAGACGAAGAATAGCTCCGAGATGCTTCATTTGGAGGTCTATTTCACCATTAGCATTTGGAGTACTTGCCGCACATGCAAGAAAATCGTATGCACCAAGATGCGAAGTTGTATTATTTCCATTCTGTGTCTGACCTGTATAATTTACAGGAATTGCAGTTTGAGAAATAGTATAATTATCCTTAGAGAATGGATAATATGCAGCATATTGAACTCCCGAACGCATTTTCCATGCTCCACCATCAAAAGTAGCATAAGCTGATGCATTACCAGAAGACAGAGGGAATTTAACCTGATCTCCTCCTATAGGATAGATACCGAGGGCATCACCTTCAGCCCATTGTACATCCAAACCGGTTGAAGTTAAGATATGATTGGTACGAGTAGTAGGAAGGTCATCCTTGAATCTTTCAACAGAAACTCTAACAGAGTTAACATACTCATTTTCAGCAGATGATTCTTCTGTCTCATTAGTACATGCACATAACATTACAGTAGAAACAAATGTTACAGATAGGATTTGTCTGAATGTCATAATATAATATTTTTGTGTGAATATAATTTTTATAAGGAAATGTAAATATTACTCGTCTTCTTCGTCTTCATCTTCTTCAAGAACAACAGCATTTGTATATTTAGCCCATGAAAAGCCTGGAACTGAAGCTCCTGTGCTACCTGCCATAAAGTATGTACGCACAATGAGTTGCTTAACCTTTATTGCAGGCTTTGAATATTCCATTTTATTCATACTATTTTTACAAGAGATCGGGTGATTCATTCAATAAACTCTCAATTTTTGAAAAATTTATGATTAATCACCCATTTGTTAATATTTAAAGTTAATTTATTCTGAGATAATCTGCGACTGTCGTCAGTATAGATGAGACATAACAATTTGTACGTCCGCATCTGGGGTTGTTATAAAGTATTCTTTTCTATGTCTTATTCTTACAGTTTTGGGATAAAAAATATATATTTTTATTTTATGGCTGCAAAATTAAATAAAATATCTGGAACAGCCAAGCATTTGCTTGTTATTTTTTCAAATTATTGGTGTCAGGTAAAACTTTAATATCTAAACAAGAATTTGGGCTGATTCCTTTGTATAAACAAAATATTTTCATTGAAAACATTAGATTTTTTCACTTCACGTTGGATATTTATTTCTTTTTGAGTATCTTTGCACATTATATATAAGGAGCACAAGGAGTACAAGTAGTTACTCTCCTAAAGTTAGCTTAAGTAGCACAAGACTATAGCATTTGTCGCTGACCAGAGCGTTTAAAACAATCTCGTCTTGTACTCCTTTTACTTCATGTACTCCATTAACTCCCACAAGTGGAGCTTGCGGAACTTGAATATTAACTCGTAATTCGTAATAAATTTGATATACCCACAGAACTTCGAACAGAAGATAAGCTTTACAGAGATAAGGTCTCTGCTTAACGAGAGATGTCAATCGTCACTCGGAAGAGAACAGGTTAGTGATATGCATTTTTCTGACGATGCCAACGAGATAACAGAATGGCTGAGTCAGATACGCGACCTCAGAAAGATGAAAGAGGAACGCGAGGATCTTCCGTTGCAGCACTTCTATGACATGCGTGACAGTATTGCCCGTATGCGACTTGAAGGCACTCACATGGAAGAGGAAGAGCTGTTCAACCTGAAGAAGTCTCTCGACACTATCGATGCCCTGATAAAGATTGTCCGTAACGACAACATAGAGGAAGGTGCAGAATCAGAAGAGCCTCTCACGCCAAAGGAGGCTTTGGGATATGGCAAAACATATCCGGCACTCTATCGTATGGCAGACGGCATAGCCACTTTCCCTGAGATAGTGAGGCTGATTGACAGAACCTTGGATAAATTCGGTAAGGTAAAGGATAGCGCCTCCCCTACCCTTCAAAGGATTCGCAGGGAACTGGCACAGACGGAAAGCAGCATATCACGTATTCTTGGCGGGATATTGCGTTCTGCCCAGTCGGAAGGACTTGTGGAAAAGGATGCTGCTCCGGCTTTGCGTGACGGTCGTCTCGTAATTCCTGTAGCCCCGGGATTGAAGAAGAAAATCCGCGGCATAGTGCATGACGAAAGTGCCTCTGGCAGAACCGTTTATATAGAGCCGGCTGAAGTAGTAGAAGCGAACAATAAAGTTCGTGAACTTGAGAACGACGAGCGTCGTGAGGTTATCCGTATTCTGAAGGAGATAGCCGCAGAGATTCGTCCTTGGTGGAAGGAGATGCTTGATTCATACACTTTTCTTGCAAAGATGGATTTCGTGAACGCGAAGGTATGTCTTGCGGAATATCTAACAGCTATCGAACCACAGGTTAAGACGAAGCCGATGGTGGATATGATTGAAGCTCGTCATCCGCTCTTGCAGCTTTCGCTACAAAAACAGAACAAGAAGGTTGTTCCTTTGGAGATAAAGCTTACAAGCGAGAAGCGAATACTTATCATTTCCGGTCCTAATGCGGGTGGTAAGTCCGTATGTCTCAAGACCACAGGACTCATACAATATATGCTTCAATGCGGATTGTCAATTCCCGTCAGCGAGAGAAGTACGCTTGGTATTTTCTCTGACATAATGATTGACATCGGCGACGAGCAAAGTATTGAGAATGACCTTTCTACATACTCTTCACATCTTACCAACATGAAGAATATGATACGTCAGGCTGGTCATAGGACTTTGATTCTTATTGATGAGTTCGGCACAGGTACAGAACCCGGAATTGGCGGAGCAATAGCCGAGGCTGTTCTTCAGAAATTCTGCGAGCATGGAGCCTTCGGAGTCATTACCACCCACTATCAGAATCTAAAGCATTTTGCCGATTCACATGAGGGTATAGCCAATGGTGCTATGCTCTACGACAGACATGAGATGAAAGCTTTGTTCCAGTTGCAGATAGGAAGGCCTGGTTCTTCTTTTGCTATTGAGATTGCAAGAAAAATCGGACTTCCAGAGGATGTAATTAAGGTCGCTTCTGATATTGTAGGACAAGACTATATCCAAAGCGACAAATATCTTCAGGATATTGTTCGTGACAAGCGTTATTGGGAGTCAAAACGTCAGGCTGTTCATCAGCGAGAGAAGGATATCGAGAAGACCATCGCCAAGTACGAGACAGGTTTGACAGAGGTAGAACAAGAGCGTAAAGCTATTCTCCGTCATGCCAAGGAACAGGCACAGGAGATAATCCGTGAGGCTAACAAGCGCATAGAGAACACGATACGCGAGATTCGTGAGGCTCAGGCAGAAAAGGAAGCTACACGTAAGCTGCGTGAGGAGATAAAGGCGTTCGAGGACGAGGTCAGCAAATTCGACTCAACTGCCAATGACGAGGCTATCGCAAGAAAGATTGCCCAGATTCAGGCAAGACGCGAGAGAAAGGCTCAGAAAAAGAAAGATGCCGCAGCCAACCTTCAAGCCAAAACGGACAATAAGACCGTTGCTGAGCCAAAGGCAGAAAGCAAGACTTCTACCAAGGTCTTTGCCGCCGGTGATACTGTACGTATCAAGGGAACGAAATCTGTAGGACAGATAGATTCCTTGGATAGCAACGGAAAGATGGCTGTTGTTATTTTTGGTGATATGAGAACGAAGATGAGGACAGAACGTCTTGAACATGCAGATGCGCCAGTTGCTTCTCCTGATACATCTTCTGCTAATAAGCACGCAAATCTGCTGAACGTATCTCTTGAAAAGACCACACGAGAGACTATTGACAGCAGACGCTCATCCTTCCGACAGGAGATAGACGTAAGAGGAATGCGAGGCGACGAGGCTATGAATGCCGTTCAATACTTTATTGATGATGCCATTCTCGTTGGCGTTACTCAGGTTCGTATTCTTCACGGCAAGGGCAATGGCATTCTGCGTCAACTTATCAGACAGTATCTAAATACTGTTCCTAACGTTCTATCGGCACGTGATGAGCACGTTCAGTTTGGCGGTGCAGGAATTACCGTTGTAGAACTTGAATAGAAATCCGTGGGGATATTCCCTACCCTAATAGAAAAAAATATGCGAACATTCAGATTCTTAGAGCCTGATTACGAATGGAGACATATCGGCAGGAAACAATTGCATCCGTATTATCTGAAGATGCCACATAAGCATCTCTATTGCCCGACAAGAATAGAGAGTTTCATAGAATATGTGGATCTGGATATATACCAGAAAATCCGTATGGATTTCCTGAATGGCCGTTTCTGCTATCTCGCCAATAATGACGAGTATGCTTATATGCTCTTGTTCGACCTGATGAACGGCTATCCAGACGATGCCACAGACAGGAACTTTGAAATTCTGGATGATCAGCTTGGCGTGCTCAGAAGACTTTCCGAACCAGTGGAGAGTTTCTTTCAGGCATATATCAACAACTCTGAATACAAGGGGTATCTGAAGATGGAGCGTAAAGGACTTCTGAAAGAGTTCGTGGATGCAAATGTGAACTCATTCCGATTCCCATACCATGACTTGATAAGATATGAGGCCATAGACCGTTCCGTTCTGAAAAGAGACCATAAATGGAGAATGGTTGACACCTCCAAGCCTCTTGATATAGAAAAGGAAACAGAGCCGTTCTTCATGAATCCTGCCGAGGCGATGAGACAGAAGAGGTGGAATATGTACAGCACATCGAATATGACATTCGACGAGCTTATTGCCTCAATGGATAATAAAGACTGGAAAGAATACATGGAAGAGCGTAAGGCTTTCCTCACCGGTCGTTTCCATGACCTTACGTATAAACCTGCCGTAGCCCTGCATCTTTACTATGACGTTCTTGGCGGTCAGGAGAAAGCAGAAAACACAGATGAAGTAAAACTTGAGAACGAACTTTGGGTGCTCAGGCAGATAGGGTTAAAAGAATAACGTTAAAGTAAAAGTTTAATAACACAAGAAACCGTCTTTTCTGATTTGTCGGACGAAAATTAACGTGATATTAACGTGATATTAACGCGAAATTATACGTTCTCACTCTAATGAGCAAACATTGATTTCCACGAATGACACATTAATATCGCATTAATTTTTTTGTTTATATTTTATTCCAAATTTCTTCGCAAAATTCAGATGCAAAGCGAAATCTCCTCCTCCACTCTCACGTAAATGAACCATTCATATACATCAAATTAATCCGTTTCCTCTATATTTTCGGAGAGAGAAAAAAGATGGAGAATTCAAGTTCGTCTTTTTACAATAAACAAACCTGAATTCTCCACTCTTTACTTCCAATTCTTCAATCTAAAACAGATTATTTCTGCAACTTCTCTATTTCTTTGAGGTTATCGCGTATCTCCTTGTCAGAGATAGAATAGTTGCGAAGATCACCATTTATATAGAGATCATAAGATGGCATATCAATAAGTCCATGACCAGAGAGGTTGAAGAGGATAACCTTCTTCTCACCTGTCTCCTTGCACTTTAGCGCCTCACGAATAGTAGCGGCAATTGCATGACAACTTTCCGGTGCAGGAATAATACCCTCTGTACGTGCAAAGAGCGTACCAGCCTCGAATGTCTCAAGCTGTGGAATATCCACACCATGCATCATATTATCCTTGAGAAGCTGGCTGACAATAACACCAGCACCATGATAACGAAGACCTCCTGCGTGGATATTAGCAGGCTTGAAGTTATGCCCGAGCGTGTACATTGGGAGAAGTGGCGTATAGCCTGCCTCGTCACCGAAGTCATACTCAAACTTACCACGAGTAAGCTTTGGACAGCTCTCTGGCTCAGCAGCAATAAATTCCGTTGTTTTACCATCCTTGAGGTTATGGCGCATGAATGGGAATGCGATTCCACCGAAGTTACTGCCACCACCGAAACAAGCAATAACAGTATCTGGATATTCACCTGCCATCTCCATCTGCTTCTCTGCCTCAAGACCAATGATTGACTGATGAAGAGCAACATGATTAAGAACAGAACCTAGTGTGTACTTACAATTTGGAGTGGTTGTTGCAAGTTCTACTGCCTCAGAAATAGCAGTACCGAGTGATCCTGGATGTGTAGGATCAGTAGTCAGGATATTCTTACCTGCACGTGTTGACATTGAAGGAGAACCGGTAACGGCAGCACCAAAAGTACGCATGATACTGCTACGGTAAGGCTTCTGCTGCATAGTTATCTTTACCTGATATACAGCAGCCTCGAGACCATAGATCTTTGCAGCGTATGAAAGAGCAGCCCCCCACTGACCTGCACCAGTCTCAGTAGTTACATTGGTAGTTCCCTCCTGCTTTGCATAATAACATTGTGGAATAGCAGAGTTGACTTTATGTGAACCAAGTGGGTTCACACTCTCATTCTTAAAATAGATATGTGCAGGTGTATCAAGTGCCTCCTCAAGTGCATAGGCACGAACAAGAGGAGTTGAACGATAGTATCTGTACTTCTCCTGAACCTCCTCTGGGATATCAATCCATGCGTGCTCAGTATCAAGTTCCTGAACGCAGCACTCACGTGGGAAGATATGAGCAAGGTCATCAACACCTACAGGCTCATGTGTAGCAGGGTTGAGTGGTGGAAGTGGTTTGGTTGGCATATCAGCCTGAATATTATACCACTGTGTAGGAAGTTCATTTTCCTGGAGAATAAATTTCTTCTGTTTCATTTTATTTCGCTAATAGTTTTCTGTTTCTTAATTTGCAAGTGCAAATATAACACTATTATTTGGTTTTTCAAAGAAAAAGCGTAAAAAAAATCTCCAGAAAGAACAATTATCTTTCTGGAGAAATATCTGATTATTAAAATTTTTCAATTTTTTAAGATTTATACGCAGCCATAACCTTATTATAATATTTCTGCGTACTCTTGACCGTATAGTTAACACCACCATTCCATATCCGGATAGCGCGTTCTATATCATTGGTCGGATTGTACTTACTCATAATCAGTACAAACATCTCCTTGCTTTTCTTTACATTGAAACGATCCTTCAATGTGTACTTTTTCTTTGATCCCCTACTACGGAGAATCAAATTGCAATCCTCAACGAGAATCGGCTTTATCTGCATCGCGCCACAGCAATTTCCATTACGTGCCTTTGCATTTCCTTCACTCTCAACCTGAGTTATAGCTTCCATCAGAGGCTCCCAGTCGAACATTTCTTCACCACTCTCTTCCGCACTTGCCTTGACGGCAACAAAAACCATTAATACTGTAAATACTAAAATCTTTGCAATCCTTGATACAATCATAACTAAAGTTTTTCTGAAACTTGAGTTCTTGCAGTGAGCGTCTTCTCGTCAATGGGGAGTTTTGTAGCTATTGCGTTGCCTACACTCTCTTCATGATTTGTCAAGCAACAAATTCATGGAGGCAGGCTCACTGCACTCTAGACAGATGCAACAATCGTGTAGCGTCACATTCTATCAGGTTCCAATTTATAATGTGGCAATAAAAATAATCCTACACACAATCTTTAATACCTTTATCGAATGCAAAGATACGACAAAAAACTGACATTTTGAAATATTTTAAGACTTATTATAACATAAAGTGTTGTTCATTGACATTAATCAAAGGCAAAAACCTTACATTTTATAATTATTCACGTTTTTAAACTTTATTATTTGTGTTCGCACACAAACAACATTTTTGATACATAATATCAATATGATTCAAAGGATAATCCAGAACATCCAGATCATCCGGTTATTCTGGTTTCTCCGGAAATACCCACATAAAAAAAGAGCCTCAGAACTATAATTCTGAAGCTCTCTGTATTTGAAAGGAGGCGGCTACCTACTCTCCCGCATTGCATTGCAGTACCATCGGCGCAAGCAGGCTTAACTTCTCTGTTCGGAATGGGAAGAGGTGGAACCCTGCCGCAATAACCACCTGATGTTTCTCGAAACATAATTGATAATTCATAATTGATAATTGACAATTATCATCACCAACCATGCACGTATAAGGTGACCTATTGACAAGACAATCTGTATCCGTAAAACCATACAGTTGAAATTATGAGAACACTAATTGTCAATTTTCAATTATCAATTGTCAATTAGCTTGCTGGAAAGCTTTCGGGCAATTAGTAGTGCTCGGCTTTGACGTCACCGTCTTTAGACCTGCACCCTATCAACGTCGTAGTCTACAACGACCCTCAATGGAGTCCTCATCTTGCGGCTGGCTTCGCACTTA
>Ga0310695_10000904_pt1 | contig 72694 bp, 64 predicted proteins | sample RumenRJG_04DNA_FD_203882 | JGI IMG/M metagenome (GOLD analysis project Ga0310695, IMG submission 203882) | Bovine rumen microbial communities from Lethbridge, Alberta, Canada - RJG_04 (v2) (version 2) | ecosystem: Host-associated > Mammals > Digestive system > Stomach > Rumen | place: Canada... | reverse complement strand
TTGATGCCAACAAGTACGTCTATTCGAAGTTCAAGGCCGAGGAACTGGTGCTCGACGCCATTGCCCACCACGGTCTGAATGCGAAGATCATGCGTGTGGGCAACCTCTCGGCACGCCAGAAAGACGGAGAATTCCAGATCAACTTCAACACCAACAACTTCTTAGCGATGTTGCGTGCCTACGTGATCATCGGAATGGTGCCTTACGATGCCCTTGACCAGCGTTTCGAGTTCTCGCCCGTCGACGAGGTGGCGCATGCCATCATGAAATTGGCGCAAACTCCGAAGGACTGCACGGTCTTCCATCCCTACAATACCCATCGCCAGTTCATGTCTGACATCCTCACCGGTTTCGCCGAGGCGGGCATCACGTTGAAGCGTGTTGAGCCCGAAGAGTTCCAGCGGACTCTCGAGAGTGTGATGGAGAATCCCGGCCTCGTGACCCTGCTGCGTCCGCTGATGGCCTACGATATGGGGACTGGACATAAGACGCGCTGGATCGATTCGACCAACGACTACACCACCCAGGTGCTCTACCGCCTCGGATTCCAGTGGCCTCCGACTGCAGCCGACTACGTCCATCGCTTCGTCGACACCATTATGGGCTTTGATTATTTTACAGTATAAGGGACTGGAAAAAAGTAGTAACCCTACTGTGCTTCATGTTTAATAACAATTAGGAATGCAGTTATGAAAAAGATTCTGCTATCTCTTGCAGCCCTTGCATTAGCTGCTACTGTGAAAGCTCAGGTATGGATTGGTGGTGAGGTAGGTTTCACCACCAATCACACCAATGGCAGTGACCACTCCGCTATAGAGCTCAATATTGCTCCTGATATTGGCTACACTCTGAGCGATAACTGTAGCGTTGCCTTCGCCCTCGGTTATAGTCATACAAGCAATGTCGATGGCAGTAAGTACGGCATGACTGGTATGACGCTCTCGAATGTCAACGCCTACAGCATCAATCCTTATACCTGCTACACCTTTTTCAAGACTGGCAATTTCGCGTTTTTCGTTATTGGCAGTCTGAAGTATATCATCGCTCACGCTCAGGGCATTGAGAACAACATCAACCAGTTCGGTACCTACGTAATTCCTGCTATCGCTTACAGCGTATCTGACAAGGTAACGCTGGCTTCTCATCTCGGCGATGGTTTCTACTTTAAGCACACTTGGATGAAGGATGTTTCACGCAGCAACAAGTTCGGTTAAATAATGATTCATTGACAAGTTCTTGTCCATTTCTGGTTCAAAGATACGAATAATCATATAAAAAAACAAATTTCTTCGTTAATGTTTGAATATTTTTTCCTAAATTTGCCGACGATATAATTAAATATGTAGGATATGAACAAAATAAAGATAGTAGTAGGCGATATCACGACATTGGAAGTTGATGCGATTGTGAATGCAGCAAACAGGTCGTTGCTGGGTGGCGGCGGTGTGGATGGTGCTATCCATAGGGCTGCTGGTATTGGGTTGTTGAATGAATGTCGTACACTTGGTGGTTGTGAGACTGGACAGAGCAAAATGACGGATGCTTATAACCTGCCCTGTAAGAAGGTGATTCATACAGTTGGGCCTGTATGGTTTGGTGGAAATAACCACGAACGGGAACTACTTGCTTCTTGTTACGACACAGCCATGCGTCTGGCAGAGGAGAATAATCTGAAGAGCATCGCTTTTTCTTGTATCAGCACTGGTGTCTACGGCTTCCCCAAGACTGAGGCGGCAAAAATCGCCCAACGTGTGCTGAATGAGCATCTGCAGAACGGCTATGATGGAGAGATTATCATCTGCTGCTTCACAGAGGCAGATGCCAAGTATTTCATTTGATAAGCTTCAGGATCTGCTTCTCTGAGGCATGGGGGAGTAGAGTCTTGAAATGTGCGAGGATACGATCGAAGGATTCTTTTGGAGTGCGAGGGCATTCAAATGATGTTAGGCCATGAAGTTGCTCAGGTGTTGTGAGCAGAGACCAGCCCCAGCCGTATTCTCGACCATGCTTATCTGTGGGATATACGAAATCCTCAGTTATTATTCTGCAAGCCATCTGGAGACGGGTGACGTAGCTGTCGAAGCGGCTCCGCATCTTAGGCCCATTAAATCCACAGGCAGCACGAAGTTCGCGAGTAATCAGAGGGCCTTGCTCCTGTAAGGTAAATAAAATTGCCTCTTCGATAGAACCCTCTGATGGTGCTGGATGCTGATGGCGACGATAGTTGCAGAAATCAGGCCACCACTCGCGACTAATAAATCCAGCTTTGCCTGCAAAGAATTTTCCATAGACGCAGTCGCTTTCCGTAATGATCGGGCCTTTCCACTTCCATAGCGGCCAGTCCCACCCTCCATCAGGTAGCATCACGTAACGGCAGTCATCAGATACCATCTCCTCAGCAGAATATCCACGAATACCACTATCCAAAAGCGGCAAAAATCCTATCTCCTGGATTTGCTCTATCATCTGGGCACTATTGTATATCTCTCGTTGCTGCATGTTATATTCTTTTATCGACAGCGCAAAGATACTAAAAAATCTGTATATAATTTGGAACTTTCGGCTTTTTTGTTTAATTTTGCCCTCAAAAGAAAAATCATGATGCTAAAGAAGGCATGGATAATAGTAGTGCTGCTGGCAGTTCTGACAGGATGTTCGTGCAGCGGAGATAAAGAGGGTGGGGAACCTGTCGCCCAATATCAGAGCATCGACACGGTGCCGATGCTGATAATGCAGATACAGCAGTGTTCTCGATTGTACACTACAGAGATTCACGTTCATAAGATAGTGACCCACGATGATGTTGTGAGTCTTAAGGGTACTTTGCTGAAACAGGATATCGATATAAAACTCCCGTTGGGTGATCGTAAGATTGCTATCCCTATGGACGCCACGCTGAAGGCATATATTGACTTCAGCAATTTCGGCCCTTCGAACATCGAGCGTCAAGGGGATAAGATAACTATTGTGCTTCCTGATCCGAAGGTAGAAATGACCAGTTCGAAGATCAACCAGAAGGCCATCCGAGAATATGTCGGAATAGCGCGATCACATTTCAGCGATGCTGAGATGAGCAGCTATGAACAACAGGGACGTCAGGCAATCATCAACAGTATTCCTAATCTTGGTATTCTGGAAAGGGCCCAGCAGAGTGCTGCCAAGACTCTGATACCACTTATAGAACAGATGGGGTTTGAAGAGCACAATATCACCATTGCATTCCGTAAGGACTACAATCGGAATGACCTTAAAAAACTATTGAATGTTGGACGATGAGCAGGGATAGGAATAATAAGGAATCACGTATAAAGCTGATGGTCAAGTTGTTAGCGCTTGTGGCTTTCATCTTGGTTTTCTGGTGGTTGGCCTTTGCTGAAAAGGATAATCACTTGGAATTAGGCGTTAACAGCGACATCAACATTACCCCTCAGCAGATTCAGCTGATCAAAGACATCGGAGAATGGGAGTTTCTCTCTGTCAGTAATGAGGAGCTGGTAGATACAGTAAGGAAAGGTCTCTTTTCTGACGACCATCTGGTACGTATATATTATGGTACACTACGTCTGGGTATCGATCTGAACAAGGCAAAGAAAGGATGGATAAAGACCCAAGGCGATTCTGTGATGGTGACACTCCCCAAGATAGGGCTGCTTGACAAAGACTTCATCGATGAGGCCCGTACGAAGGCATTCTATGAATCCGGGAGATGGACAGCAGCTGATCGGGAGGCTCTCTATCGGAAGGCAAATCGACAGATGAGAGCCCATTGCCTGACTCCCGAGAATCTGCGCTGTGCTCAGGATAATGCTGACCAGCAGTTCCGTAAGATGCTGAAAGCTATGGGATTCAACTACGTCAGCATAGATTTTGAGCGCTAAATATAATAAGGAATAAGAAAAAAAGAAAAGAAAAAAAGGTTTTTCTTTGGCACTTTGCTTTCTTATTTGTACCTTTGCAGCCAATTTAGTTAGTAATAATGCATTAAACGACTATATTATGGCAAAATTGAAAGGCGCTATTGTGGTTGATACCGAGAGGTGCAAGGGATGTCAGTTGTGCATCATCGCTTGTCCCCAGAAGGTTATCGCCCTGGCCAACAAAGTGAATCTGCACGGATATCCCTATGTGGAGGCAGTCAACGAAGAGGCCTGTGTAGGCTGTGCTTCGTGCGGCATCGTCTGCCCAGACGGATGTATCACCGTGTATCGTAAAAAAGTGGAGGACTAAACTATGGCTGAAGAGAAAAAAGAAGTTGTATTGATGAAAGGCAATGAGGCTATCGCCCATGCTGCTATTCGTTGCGGATGCGACGGCTATTTCGGCTATCCTATTACTCCGCAGAGTGAAGTGATTGAGACTTTGGCAGAACTGAAGCCTTGGGAGACTACCGGTATGCAGGTGGTTCAGGCTGAGAGCGAGCTGGCCTCTATTTATATGGTCTATGGCGCTGCCGGTGCTGGTAAGCGTGCGATGACCTCTTCAAGTTCTCCTGGTATCGCCCTGATGCAAGAGGGTATCACTTATATGGCTGGTGCCGAGGTGCCGGGTGTGTTTGTGAACGTTCAGCGTGGAGGTCCTGGTCTGGGAACTATCCAGCCTTCGCAGGGTGACTATTTCCAGGCTACCCGTGGTGGTGGTAATGGTGACTACAAGGTGATTGTGCTGGCTCCTTCTTCTGTTCAGGAGATGGCCGACTTTGTTGATCTTGCCTTCGAGTTGGCATTCAAGTATCGCAATCCTGCTATGATTCTGAGCGATGGTGTCATTGGTCAGATGATGGAGAAGGTTGTTCTGCCTCCATTCAAGCCCCGTCGTACTGACGAGGAGGTTATTGCCCAGTGTCCTTGGGCTTCTACTGGTAAGCCAAAGAACCGTGAGCGTGTGGTTATCACATCACTTGAGCTGAAGCCAGAGATCATGGAGCAGCGTAACATCGCCCTCCAGGAGAAATATGCTAGGATCCAGGAGAATGAGGTTCGTTTCGAGGAGCAGCAGATGGACGATGCTGAGTATGCTATCGTTGCATTCGGTTCTGCAGCCCGTATCGCTGAGAAGAGCGTAGAGATTGCTCGTGAGCAGGGTATCAAGGTTGGTCTGTTCCGTCCTATCACTCTGTTCCCATTCCCAGAGAAGCAGATTGCTGCACTCTCTAAGAAGGTAAAGGGTATCCTCGTTGCCGAGATCAATGCCGGACAGATGGTACAGGATGTTCGCCTTGCTGTGAATGGTGCTGTGCCCGTAGAGCAGTTCGGACGTCTGGGTGGTATCGTTCCCGATCCCGAAGAAATTGTTAATGCACTTAAAAAGGTAATGTAAGGCTATGGATAGAAATCAAATAGTTCAACCAGAGAACATCGTCTGCAAGAAGCCGACGCTGATGAACGACAACAATATGCACTATTGCCCGGGATGTAGTCACGGTGTGGTGCATAAGCTCATTGCCGAAGTCATCGAAGAGATGGGTATGGAAGACAAGGCCGTAGGTGTATCGCCTGTAGGCTGTGCTGTCTTCGCGTACAATTATATAGATATCGACTGGCAGGAAGCTGCCCATGGTCGTGCTCCCGCACTGGCTACTGGTATCAAGCGCTGCTGGCCTGATCGTCTGGTGTTCACCTATCAGGGTGATGGCGACCTCGCTTGTATCGGTACCTGTGAGACCATCCACGCGCTGAATCGTGGTGAGAACATCGTGATCATCTTCGTTAACAACGCTATCTACGGTATGACGGGTGGTCAGATGGCACCTACAACATTGATTGGTCAGAAGACCTCTACTTGTCCTTATGGCCGTGATCCTCAGTTGCACGGTTATCCCCTGAAGATGGCTGATATCGCTGCTGGTCTGGAGGGAACTTGCTATGTAACTCGTCAGAGCGTAGAGAGTGTTGCTTCTATCAATAAGGCCAAGAAGGCTCTGCGTAAAGCATTCGAAGCTTCAATGGCTGGTAAGGGTTCAAGTCTAGTAGAGTTTGTTTCAACCTGTAACAGCGGTTGGAAGCTTACTCCTGCAAAGGCTAATGAATGGATGAAGGAGAATATGTTCCCCTTCTATCCCAAAGGTGATTTAAAAGATACGACAGACAAATGAAGAAAGAGATAATTATTTCAGGTTTCGGAGGTCAGGGTGTGCTCTCAATGGGTAAGATTCTGGCCTATTCAGGACTGATGGAGGATAAAGAGGTTACTTGGATGCCTGCATACGGACCTGAGCAGCGTGGTGGTACAGCTAACGTAACAGTTATCGTTAGCGACGAGCGTATCTCTTCGCCTATCCTCAGTAAGTATGATATTGCTGTGGTACTGAACCAGCCTTCACTCGAGAAATTCGAGCCGAAGATCAAGCCTGGAGGTATTCTGATCTATGACGGCTTTGGTATCATTAATCCACCTACCCGTAAGGATATCACCGTATATCAGATTGCCGCTATGGACAAGGCTGCTGAGATGAAGAACAGTAAGGTATTCAACATGATTATCCTTGGTGGTCTGCTTAAGGTGGCTCCGGTAGTAAGTGATAAGGGTGTGGAGAAGGCTCTCTTCAAGACTCTCCCAGAGCGTCATCATAGCTTGATTCCTCTGAATATGGAAGCATTGAAAGAGGGTGCAAAGATTATTGAAGAAGTGAAGTAAAAAATATCCCCGCCAACTGGCGGGGATTATTTTTTATTTGCGCTTACTTGATGCCTTTCCGTATTCTTTTGAGAACTCCTCAAAGAAATTGTAATCCAGAACTTCTCCAATTCTCCAAAGAAGCTTCGTGCTAATGTCTTTTCTTCCAAAGATATTGTAGACATTTGTCCTCTCACATGGAATTTCCTTTGCAAGGCGTGTGGCACTCATGCCTCTCTTCTTCATTACTTCCCTAATACTACGTCCGATATTCATAAAAAATGGATTTAATTTGTTATTATTATCTTTTCCGGTTGCAAATTTAACACATTAGTCTCAATAAACCAAACATTTTCTTCACAAAAAACATTAAAACTTTTGTATTTAGGGGAATTTAGTGTATCTTTGCACACTAATTAAACTTGCGACTTATGAAAAATCAGTTAAGAAGTGCAGTATGCACTGAAGGAAGAAGAATGGCTGGCGCCCGCGCCCTATGGGTTGCCACAGGCATGAAACATGAACAGTTTGGCAAACCGATAATTGCTATCGTCAACTCGTTTACTCAGTTCGTGCCTGGTCATACTCATCTGCATGAGATAGGCCAGATTGTAAAGGCCGAGATAGAGAAGATGGGGTGTTTTGCAGCTGAGTTCAATACCATTGCTATCGATGACGGTATTGCGATGGGGCATGATGGAATGCTTTACTCTCTTCCAAGCCGAGATATCATTGCCGACAGCGTGGAGTATATGGTTAATGCCCATAAGGCAGATGCTATGATATGTATCTCCAACTGCGATAAGGTGACACCTGGAATGCTGATGGCTTCCATGAGACTGAATATTCCTACAGTTTTCTGTAGTGGCGGTCCTATGGAGGCAGGAAAATGGCGCGGAGAAAATGCCGACCTCATTACTGCGATGGTGAAAGGAGCCGATCCTTCTGTAACAGATGAGGAGATGCAGGAGATAGAGCATTGCGCTTGTCCGGGTTGTGGAAGCTGTTCGGGTATGTTTACTGCCAACTCGATGAACTCACTGACTGAGGCCATTGGACTGAGCCTTCCTGGAAACGGAACAATCCTGGCTACTCATACGAACCGAGTAGAGCTCTTTAAGGCAGCTGCCCGTCAGGTGGTGAAGAATGCATTTGCTTATTATCAGGATGGCGACGAGAGTGTTCTGCCTCGTAACATCGCTACCCGTAAGGCATTTATGAATGCGATGGCTCTCGATATCGCTATGGGCGGAAGTACAAATACAGTACTTCATCTACTTGCTGTCGCTCAGGAGGCTGGTGCAGACTTCAAGATGCAGGATATCGATGAACTGAGCCGTAAGGTGCCTTGTCTCTGCAAACTGGCTCCCAATACTCAGAAGTATTCCGTTCAGGAGTGTGGTCGCGCAGGTGGTATATTAGGCATTCTTAATGAATTGAATAAAGGTGGACTTGTTGATGGTTCTGCTCCTCGTGTTGACGGAATGACTCTCGCTGAGGCGATGAAGAAATATAGTATCGTGGACGGATCTGTCGATTCAGAGGCTAATCGTATCTATCAGACAGCCCCAGGAAACCGCTTCTCAACGAAGATGGGCTCGCAGTCGGAAGAGTGGGGAACGCTCGATACCGATCGTGCCAATGGTTGTATCCGTGATCTTGAACATGCCTATACCAAGGACGGCGGACTGGCTGTCCTGTTTGGAAATATCGCTCAGGACGGTTGTGTCGTAAAGACTGCCGGTGTTGATGAGAGTCTGTGGCATTTCGAGGGTCCCGCTGTGGTCTTCGACTCTCAGGAAGATGCCTGTGAGGGAATCCTTGGTGGAAAGGTAAAGAGCGGAGACTGTGTGGTAATCACACACGAAGGTCCGAAGGGTGGCCCTGGTATGCAGGAGATGCTGTATCCCACCTCTTATATAAAGAGTATGCACTTGGGTAAGGAGTGTGCACTGATTACAGACGGACGTTTCTCTGGAGGGACATCAGGACTGAGTATCGGTCATATCTCTCCTGAGGCTGCCAACGGTGGTAATATCGGAAAGATCAAGGATGGTGATATCATCATCATCGATATTCCTTCCCGTTCGATTAGCGTAAAACTTTCTGATGAGGAGCTTGCAGCCCGTCCGCAGCAGCCCCTGAAGCGTAACCGCGTGGTTTCTAAGGCCCTTCGCGCCTATGCCCAGAGTGTTTCTTCTGCTGACAAGGGTGGCGTAAGAATTTTGACAGAATAGTATACAAGTATGCTGAAAGATAGAATAACAGGAGCTAAGGCGCTGATGAGAGCGCTGCAGGCGGAAGGGGTGAAGACCATCTTCGGATACCCCGGTGGTGCTATTATGCCCGTATATGATGCACTCTTCGATTATACACGAGGAGAGAAGAAATGCTTTGACCATATCCTGGTACGTCATGAACAAGGAGCAGCTCACGCTGCAGAGGGTTATGCCCGAGTGTCTGGTGAGGTTGGAGTGGCTCTTGTCACAAGTGGTCCGGGAGTGACCAATACATTGACAGGAATTGCCGATGCGATGATGGACTCAACACCTATTGTTGTCATCGCAGGACAGGTGGCTATCTCTGCTCTGGGAACAGATGCCTTTCAGGAGGTTGACCTTGTGGGTGTTTCGCAGCCTATCTCAAAGTGGAGCTATCAGATACGTCATGCTGAAGATGTGGCTTGGGCAGTAAGTCGTGCTTTCTATATTGCACGAAGCGGTCGTCCTGGTCCTGTGGTACTCGATTTTGCGAAAAATGCACAGACGGAGGAGATTGACTATAATCCAGAACGCATAAATTTTGTTCGTTCTTATGTGCCTTATCCAAAGCTCGACGCTGAGGCTGTGCGACAGGCTGCCGAACTCATCAACAATGCCAAGAAACCTTTGGCTCTTGTTGGTCAGGGTGTTGAACTCGGAAACGCTCAGTCAGAACTGAAGAAGTTCCTTGAGAAAGCAGATATCCCCGCAGGTCGTACAATGCTCGGTCTCTCGGCTCTTCCTTCCAATCACCCACTCAATGTTGGTATGCTCGGTATGCACGGCAACTATGCTGTCAACCTGAAGGAACAGGAGTGTGATGTGCTCATTGCTATCGGAATGCGCTTCTCGGATCGTGTAACAGGAAATCTTAAGACTTACGCAAAACAGGCAAAAATCATTCATCTTGATATCGACAAGAGTGAGATAGACAAGAATGTTAAGACTGATGTGGCGGTAGTAGCTGATTGTAAGGAGTCATTGCCCGCTATCACTGAACTCATCAACAAAGGTGACCATAAGGAATGGCGTGATTCATTTAGGCCTTTGGATGATAAGGAACGTGTTAAGGTCATTGAACCTGCCATCCATCCTAAAGATGGACCATTGCTTATGGGTGAGGTCGTGAATGCTGTTGCTGAACAGGCTCCCGATGATGCTATCCTTGTTACTGATGTGGGGCAGAATCAGTTGTTTGCTACCCGCTATTTCAAATATCACCACAAACGTAGTATCTGTACCAGTGGCGGTTTGGGTACAATGGGGTATGGCATGCCGGCTGCCATCGGTGCAACCTTCGCTGCGCCAGAGCGTTGCGTATGCTGCTTTATGGGTGATGGAGGATTCCAGATGTGTGTCGAGGAACTTGGTACTATCATGGAACAGAAGAGCCCTGTGAAGATGATTGTGATGAACAACCACTACTTGGGAAATGTGCGTCAGTGGCAGGATATGTTCTGGCTGCGTCGTAAGTCGTTTACGAAGATGATGAATCCCGACTACTCACTGATAGCTAAGGGCTATGGTATTGCATATGAGATGGTTACAGATCGTAAAGATCTTGCCTGTGCAGTAGAGCGTATGCTTAAGACTGAGGGCGCATACATTCTGGAATGTGCTATCAAGGAAGAGGATAATGTGTTGCCGATGACTCCTCCGGGCATGAATGTCAATGAAATGATGCTTGAAATATAATTGTATGGAAGAGAAGAATAAGAAACTATATACATTGTTGGTGTATTCAGAAAACGTGGCAGGTATTCTGAATCAGGTAACGGCAGTCTTCACTCGTCGACAAGTTAATATTGAGAGTTTGAATGTGTCGGCATCCAGTATTCCTGGTTTGCATAAGTACACCATAACTGCATGGAGCGATGAGGATCAAATCATCAAGATTGCGAGTCAGATAGAGAAGAAGATCGATGTGGTAAAGGCAAACTATTTCACTGACGACCAACTGTTTATCCGTGAGTCTGGTCTTTATAAACTGGCTACCCCTATGGTGTTGGAGAATCCGGAAATCTCACGTACCATCCGTCGCTTTGATGCTCACATGATAGAGGTAAATCCAACTTACACCATTGTGATGAAGCATGGTGTCACAGAGGATATCATCTCACTTTTCCGTGCTCTCGATACCTTCGGATGTGTGCTCCAATACACTCGCTCTGGCCGTATCGCTGTTACTCGCGGTATGCAGGAGCAAGTAAGCGAGTTCCTCGAACAGCGTGAAAATGAACGATAACAATCCTATTCTGTCATCATGGATAAAGTAGGAATATACAATTTCTGGGCAGAGCCTTTTCATTGTGATTTCTCGAAGAGACTATTTATGGGACATCTTGGAAATCACATGCTTAACGCTGCCGACTTCCACTCAACAGATAGAGGCTTCGGTATGAAGTATCTGCTGACAATCCAGCGTTCTTGGGTTCTCTCACGCCTCGCTATCGAGATGGACGAGATGCCGGAGATGTACACTAAGTTCAATGTTGAGACATGGGTAGAGAGTGCAATGCGCTATTTTACATCTCGTAACTTCCGTGTGGTAGGTGAGGATGGAAAGGTGTACGGATACGGCAGAAGTATATGGGCTATGATAGATACAGAAAGCCGTCAGCCAACTGATATTTTTGCCATCGACAATGGTGCCATCAACAACTGGATAGTAAAAGATAAGGAATGTCCTATCGAAAAGGGTGGGAGAGTGAAGATGTCTGATTCGGCAGAGTTCGTTCGAACAATTGAGACACAGTATAACGATGTGGATATCAATGGGCATATAAACTCAGTGAAGTATATCGAGCATGTACTCGACCTGTGGGATCTCGGTTGGTATCGGGGACATCATATTAAGCGTTTCGAGATAGCATACGTTGCTGAGGCTCATCAGGGCGACAAGCTTTCTTTCTATAGAGAGCAGGTAGGCGAAAACGAATATTGCGTACGTATTGTTAAGACCTCTCCTGATACTGAAGAGGAGATAGAAACCTGTCGGAGTAAGGTGGTTTTTGCATAACAACGTTATAATATTCAAATTTATTTGGTTATTTGCATATATATTCGTATCTTTGCACGCAGATTTTTTAGTTAACCCCTCGTCGTGCCCTCGTGTAGGGTAGGAGCGCACAGCAAGACGACGGCTCTCGGGTAGGGCTGGCATAGTACGCAAGGGATAAGTATAACATTATAAATATTTAGCTATTATGGCACAAATGAATTTTGGTGGCGTTATCGAGACCGTAGTCACCAGCAAAGAGTTCTCACTTGAGAAAGCACGTGAAGTATTGAAGAACGAGACTATCGCCGTTATCGGTTATGGCGTTCAGGGACCTGGTCAGGCTTGTAACCTGCGTGATAACGGATTCAACGTTATCGTAGGACAGCGTCAGGGTAAGACCTACGACAAGGCCGTAGCCGATGGATGGGTTCCTGGAGAGACACTGTTCTCTATCGAGGAAGCAGCCGAGAAGGGTACTATCCTCTGCATGTTGCTCTCTGATGCTGGTCAGATTCAGCAGTGGCCCACCATCAAGCAATATCTGAAGCCAGGTAAGACCCTCTACTATTCTCATGGTTTCGCTATCAACTGGAGTGATCGTACAGGTGTTGTTCCTCCAGCAGACGTAGACGTTATCATGGTTGCTCCTAAGGGTTCTGGTACTTCTCTCCGCACAATGTTCTGTGAGGGTCGTGGCCTGAACTGTTCTTATGCCGTTTATCAGGATGCAACAGGTAAGGCAAAGGAGAAGACACTCGCCTTCGGTATCGGTATCGGTGCAGGTTATATGTTCGAGACAACATTCCAGCGTGAGGCTACATCTGACCTTACAGGTGAGCGCGGAAGTCTGATGGGTGCTATTCAGGGTCTGCTGCTTGCTCAGTATGAGGTGCTCCGTGAGAACGGTCACTCTCCTTCTGAGGCATTCAACGAGACCGTTGAGGAGCTGACACAGAGCCTTGGTCCTCTCTTCGGTGATAAGGGTATGGACTGGATGTATGCTAACTGTTCTACAACAGCTCAGCGTGGTGCTCTCGACTGGGCTCCTCGTTTCCACGATGCCATCAAGCCTGTTATGGAGTGGCTCTATTACTCAGTAAAGACTGGTAATGAGGCTCAGATTACCATCGATGCTAACTCTAAGCCCGACTATCGTGCAGGTCTGGAGAAAGAACTCGAAGCAATGCGTAATCAGGAGATGTGGCGTGCTGGTGAGACAGTCCGCAAGCTGCGTCCTGAGAATCAGGAACTGTAATAGGTATCTTGAGATAGAAAAAGCTCGCCAATCGGCGAGCTTTTTTTGTGGGTGCTGATGGATTCGAACCACCGAAGTCGAAAGACAGCAGATTTACAGTCTGCCCCATTTGGCCACTCTGGAAAACACCCTTCCTTTGTTTTGCGGGTGCAAAGGTACGAAAAAGAAGTAAGATGGAAGAAAGATGAAGTAAGAAAATGAGGGTTTTTAACGAATTTTTTGGTTTTAGTATGCATTATATGGGAGAAAATGAGTAATTTTGCACCCAAATTTCAGGATTATTTCGAAATATGGGAAAATTAATCATCAATTCGTACGACGAATTTGCAGAGTATCTGGGTAAGGAACTCGGTTGTTCTGACTGGCTGCAAATCGACCAAGACCGTATAAACATGTTTGCAGACGCAACTCTCGACCATCAGTGGATACACGTAGATGTTGAGCGTGCCAAAGAGGAGACTCCTTATAAGAGCACTATCGCTCACGGATATCTCACTCTCTCGGTGCTGCCATATCTCTGGGCTCAGATCATCGAGGTGCGTAATATCAAGATGCTCGTGAATTACGGAATGGACAAGATGCGCTTCGGTCAGCCGGTTATCACGGGTTCGCGAGTAAGGATGACTACCAAACTGCACAACATTCAGAACCTTCGCGGAATCTGCAAGGTAGAGATAGATTTTAAAATTGAGATAGAGGGACAACGCAAACCTGCACTTGAAGGTATCGCATCGTTCCTCTACTATTTTATATAATAAGGTATGGGAGGATTCTTTGGAACCATCAGTACACGGAGCTGTGTTAACGATCTGTTTTACGGAACAGACTACAACTCGCACCTGGGTACCAAGAGAGCAGGACTTGTAACATTCGATAAGGAACAGGGTTTCAGTCGTAAGATCCACAATCTGGAGCGCGACTATTTCCGTTCAAAGTTTGAGGACGAGCTTGATTCCTTCTCGGGAAATCTGGGTATCGGTGTTATCAGCGATACAGACCCGCAGCCAATCATCGTTAATTCTCACTTAGGCCGCTATGCTGTTGTGACTGTTGCCAAGATCAACAATCTTCGTCAGATAGCTGATGAGCTGTTGGAGCGTCGTATGCACTTCAGTGAGCTCTCTGCCAACAATATCAACCAGACAGAGCTTGTAGCTCTGCTTATCAATATGGGGCGCACCTTCGTAGAAGGTATCAACCTCGTTTATCGTAAGATTGAGGGTTCTTGTTCTATGCTCATTATGACTGAGAATGGTATTATTGCTGCCCGTGATTTCCTGGGGCGTACCCCTATAGTAATAGGAAAGAAGGATGGAGCTTATGCCGTCAGCAGCGAGACCACCAGTTTCCCCAACCTTGATTTTCATCGTGTAAGAGATCTCGGTCCCGGTGAGATAGTATATCTTACTGCCGATAATATGGAGGTGCTTCAGGAGCCTTTCAAGAGAGAGCAGATATGTTCGTTCCTGTGGGTTTATTACGGATTCCCGGCTTCTGATTATAATGGCATCAACGTAGAAGCAGTACGTGAGGCTAACGGTAAGATGATGGGTGAGAATGACGATACAGATGTCGACAGCGTCTGCGGTGTACCTGACTCAGGTGTCGGTATGGCCTTGGGTTATGCTGAGGGTAAGGGGGTGCCTTATAAGCGTAGCGTGCTGAAGTATACTCCTACATGGCCCCGTTCGTTTACACCTGGCAATCAGGAGCGTCGTGCTCTCGTGGCAAAGATGAAACTGATTCCAAACCCGTCGCTGTTGAAAGATCAGCGCGTCGTGTTCTGTGATGACTCTATCGTACGAGGCACTCAGCTGAAGGATAATGTCAAGACGTTCTTCGAGTATGGAGCAAAAGAGGTTCACTGTCGTATCTCTTGTCCTCCTCTGGTCTACGGATGTCCTTTTATCGGCTTCACCACTTCGAAGAGCGATATGGAGCTTATCACCCGTCGTATCATCAAGGACTTCGAGGGTGATGACAAAAAGAATCTAGAGAAATATGCGCAGACAGACTCTCCTGAGTATAAGCGTATGGTAGATGAGATAGCACGTCGTTTAGGACTTACATCTCTAAAGTTTGCAAAGCTTGAGGATCTTATCGAGGCGATAGGTATGCCGAAGTGCCGGGTATGTACCCACTGTTTTGATGGCAGTAGCTACTGTCATGAGCATGATGATGAAGACGGGCGCAGTAAGCAGCTCAAGTTTGATTTCTAATTTTTCGACAGGAATCCGTCTTTCTGGTAGATATACTCTTCTTTGAGAAGAAATTCTAGCGCGACATTTAGTTGTTCTGTTGGCAACTGGATGTCGCGCAGTTCTGTTATATGATGTTCCTTGCCATCGCTTAGGAGTTCCAGTATTGCGTGTGCCTCTGCAGAAAGAGCAGTCTCATTTGCGCTTTCATGATTCACACTCAGACATACGTCGCACTGCCGACAGTCATGACTCTCTGTTTCTCCGAAATATCTCAGCAACATTCGGCTTCGGCATATATTATCCGTAGTGGCGTATTCAATCATAGCGTTAATACGTTGACGGAACTGTTGCTTTCTCTCTTCGTATACTACAGGCGGTATCTGTATATACTCTGTGTCTTCGCGTCGCTGCAGATACCTCACGTAAGGAGTCTTCTTCTGAGGGATGAAGTGCAGGATATGTTTCTCGCTGAGACTCTTTAAGATAAGATATACCTGTTGGGGTTTCAGGTCACATTGACTGGCGATAAAACTTTCATCGATAAAGTTATAGTCAACAAACAGTCCTCCATAGTTTCTCAGTAGAGCGGTGATGACTTTCACTTCGTTAGGCGAATCGCTCTCCAGACGGTAAAGGTCATTACGCCCTATAGTGAACATCACTCGTGCCTGATTATCCTGTTCCTCTGTATATTCAATATATCCTGCCCGGTTAAGAATCTTAAGTGCAGAATCTACCTGGATGGGGAAGTGATGGAAGGAATGACAGAATTTATCGATGTTAAACTCAAAGGTTGCGTGATAGCCCGATCCCACACCTACCTGATAGAAATATGCCAGATGTTCGTATACTTTCTTTACGTAGTCTTTGTCGGGGAAGGTGTCTGCTATTCGTTTGTCGAGTTTCCGATGGTCGGCATCATTATACAGAAGTACTGCGTAAGCCTTGAAACCGTCTCTTCCTGCACGGCCTGCCTCCTGGAAATAAGCTTCGAGCGAGTCGGGACAGTCGATGTGTATCACCAGTCTTACATCGGGTTTGTCGATACCCATTCCGAAGGCATTTGTAGCTACCATCACTCTTATCTCATCGTTCTGCCAGGCTTTCTGTCGCTCGTCTTTTGTTGCCGTCTCGAGTCCTGCATGATAGAATGTTGCTGAGATGCCTGCTTCGTTGAGCATATCGGAAACTTCCTTTGTCCGCCTACGACTGCGGGCATATACTATTGCACAGCCCTTTACGCTGTTGAGGATGTGTATCAGCTCATCGCGCTTATCGGCAGCCCTCCTTACGACATAAGCAAGGTTCTTGCGCTCGAAGCTCATTTTGAAGACATTGAAGGGGCTAGAAGAACGAGATTCCCTAGGATTCCTAAGAGTTAATTTCTCCTGGATATCCTCTACGACAAGGGGCGTGGCGGTAGCCGTAAGCGCGAGGACTGGCGCATTGGGCAGATCCTTTCTGATGTCTGCTATCTCAAGATATGAAGGACGGAAGTCGTATCCCCATTGTGAAATACAATGAGCCTCGTCGACAGTGATAAAGCTCACTTTCATGTGACGAAGCTTAGTCCTGAAGAGCTCTGATGACAGTCGCTCTGGTGATACATACAGTATCTTGACTTCTCCGAAAATACAGTTTTCAAGAATAGTTACGATCTCTTCTCTCGACAGTCCAGAATATATAGCTGCAGCGCGAATCCCGTGACGACGCAGGTTCATCACTTGGTCTTTCATCAGGGCTATGAGTGGAGTGATTACAATACAGGTGCCATCACTGCATAGTGCCGGCACCTGAAATGTGATGGACTTTCCTCCACCAGTAGGCATCAGACCTAAAGTGTCGTGTCCGCTGCCTATCGACTCGATGATTTCCTTCTGGATTCCGCGAAAGTCATCGTAGCCCCAATATTCTCGGAGGACCTCCTTATAATTATTCACTCCTCTGAGGGTTTGATGTCCTCAATCTGTAACTGTACATCGCTGCGCTTGTAGATATTCTCCTCGATGGTATATGCAATATCGAACGAACGCTTCGACTTGATATATCTAGCATCTGCACTCTGTCCGAATGCGATACCATTCATCACGTTAGATGATTTCGAGTCTACCAGCTCCAGTTTAATATGTTCCTGCTGACGACCTACAACTTTCGACGTACCATAGTCGTATACGTTGCGGGTGCAGAATATCGGTTTCTCGTTTCCAGGTCCGTGGGGCGCAAACTTCTTCAGGTCGTTATGCAGTTTTTTACTGATATCCTTGAAGTCTATCTCTTCTTCAATGTCGAGAGTCTGTTCGGTCTGTTCTGGGAGTATATGGTCTGATACGTATTGCTGGAATCGTCTTCTGAATTCGGGAATGTTCTCGATTTTCAGCGACAGACCTACAGCATATGTATGACCTCCGAAGTTCTCCAATAGGTCGCGACAGCTCTTTACTGCATCATATATATCATAGCCAGCAACACTTCGTGCAGATCCTGTTGCCAGATCACCGCTACGGGTAAGGACTACCGTAGGACGAAAGTATAGCTCTGTCATCCTCGATGCCACGATACCCACAACACCCTTTTTCCAGTTCTCATCATAGAGCACGATACTGGCATGATGCTTCTGACTCTCGAGCTTCTCAATAATCTGGTTGGCCTCCTCAGTCATCTGTTTGTCTACATCCTTACGTTGCTCATTGTATTCATTGATACGATTGGCTTCTGCGAGAGCTTTCTCAAAGTCACGTTCAACCAACAGATCTACAGCCTCAGTACCATTCTGCATTCTTCCTGAAGCATTTATTCTTGGACCTATTTTGAATACGATATCGCTCATCGTAATTTCACGTCCTGTCAGCCCGCATATCTCGATGATAGACTTGATACCTACCGATGGCGCCTGATTCAGCTGCTTAAGTCCGTGAAAAGCCAGAATACGATTCTCGCCAGTCACCGGTACCATATCAGCAGCGATGGAAACAGCGCAGAAGTCGAGTAGGGGGATAAGCCTAGAGAATGGTATTCCGTTGTTCTTGGCGAATGCCTGCATAAACTTAAAGCCTACACCACATCCGCAGAGATGCTTGAAGGGATATGTAGAGTCTTCTCGCTTAGGGTTGAGTACAGCCACAGCATCAGGCAGTTCATCGTCGGGCACATGATGGTCACACACGATAAAGTCTATACCGAGTGACTTGGCATAAGAGATTTCTTTGATTGCCTTTACGCCGCAATCAAGCACAATAATCAGTTTCACATCCTTCTCAGCAGCATAGTCCAAAGCCTTGATACTTATGCCATACCCCTCTTCATAGCGGTCGGGTATGTAGTATTCAATGTTGGAATAGAACTGCTGTAGGAACTTGTACACCAAAGCTACCGCCGTACATCCGTCTACATCGTAGTCGCCATAAACCATAATACGCTCTTTACGTCCCATTGCGTCGTTGAGCCTGTCTACAGCCACATCCATGTCGTTCATCAGGAACGGGTCTATCAGTTCGTTTAACATCGGACGGAAGAATCGCTTCGCTGAACTTTCCGTCTTGATGCCACGCTGAATGAGTAAGTCTGCGAGTATCGGACTCATTCCGATTTTCTCGCCGAGTTCTCTAGCTGCCGTCCGTTGTTCTGATGTAGGTGGTTCGTAATTCCATTTGAAATGCATTTATATATTATTTTTTATTCTTTTGTCGCTTTGATGGCCGAAAAGGGTACAATAACCCAAATTAGCGCTCAAAGATAAGAATAAAAAATGAAATAACGGCATAATCTGCTGAAAATTTAACAGATTATGCCGTTTTTTACCTAATTAAGGTGAAATTTCCGCTTAGATTCCGAGTTTTTTGCGGATTTCTGCAGGGATAGCGTTCTTGTTGATAAGGAAGTCCATCGTGTTGGCAGCGATGAAGGTCTTGGTCATATACCATATACCCTTGTAGTCGCCGGTCTTACCCCATGAGTTCTGTACCATATAGTACTCCTTGCCATTCTGGTCCTTAGCAATACCGAAGATATGCATACCGTGATCGTCAGTCAACTCCCAATTGTCGAAACGCTCCTGACGCATCTGCTGTGTAGGAACGATCTCTGGTACAGTGCATCCGAGGGAGTCGATGATGCTGGTCTTCTTGGCAGGTGTAAGTTTCAGCCATCGTGCCATATCGCTGCCGGCGAGACTCTGCGCTGCCTTTCCGTCAACAGCGTAAGCCAGACCCTTGCGGGTGAATCCTTCTTCTGAAACGTCACCGCCCCAAGCTACTGTAAAGCCGTTGTTGATGGCGTTGTCGATGATCTGCATCATCTCGTCCATAGGCACGTTGTATGAGAGTGGGAAGCGCCAGTTGTCCTGTACCTCTACAGCGAAAGTTGTATAGAAAGGATGGTGTGTGTAGCTTGTGATGCTTACGTAGTCGTTGAGGTCGATGCCGAGACTGTTCATAAAACTCTTTGGAGTATACTCCTTGCCATCGTATGTAAACTTTTCTGGGCATTTGCCGAGATAGGCGTCAAGGATGCCCTGAAGTCCGGCTTTCCATTGGTTGGAGATCTTCTTTGCCTTGCTTGTTGCAACAGCATTTACGTATGGCTCCAGAAGTGAGAAAAACTCATTAAAATTGTTCAGTGAATCACCGTAGAGTGATCCAGGGAAAGGCATCGCGTCGATAGGACAGATACCGTGATTCTTCAGTGTTGAGAGCACGTCCTCTGCGCTTCCGCCCTGTGCGAACTGACAGTCACCATGATAGCGAACCACCTGGATGGCGCGCTCCATATAAGTTTTGTTTGCAACGAATGCCTCGCAAAGGGTGTACTTCTTACCTGTAGCCTTTAGAATCTCAGCCTCGAAGAAGGAGAGGGTAGAGTAATCCCAACAGGTACCCGAACGGTTCTGATCCTTGATTGTTGTGATAGGATTCTCCTTGATTACTGTGAATACTGGCTTGTTTTGATTTTTTGCAGTAGCCTTCTTCTTTCCGGCTGCCGATGCACTGAAGGCCACCATGACCATAAGCGCGATAGTTAGAATTTTTCTCATATTAAACTAATTAAATATAAAATTTCTTTCAAATGTTTTCTTTCATGAATTCTTCGAGTTCTGATGGGTGATACGGGATGCGCTTTGAACCTAAGAATCGGCAACCGTCAGCAGTTATAAGCAGATCGTCCTCGATTCGGATACCTCCGAAGTCCTTGTACTCCTCAAGTTTGTCGAAATTTAGGAATTCCTTACAATGGCCCTCCTTTTTCCATAAATCTATAAGATGTGGAATAAAGTAAATACCTGGTTCGTCGGTGATTACGAATCCTGGTTCAAGTTTTCGTCCCATGCGTAGACAATTGGTCCCAAACTGCTCGAGGTTAGGATGAGTCTCCTCATCGAAGCCTACATAAATTTGTCCGAGACCCTCCATGTCGTGAACGTCCATACCCATCATGTGTCCGAGTCCGTGAGGCAGGAACATTGCGTGAGCTCCAGCTCTTACAGCCTCGTCGGTGTCGCCTTTCATCAGACCGAGTTCCTTCAAACGCTCTGTCATCAGACGGCAAACAGCAAAATGAACGTCCTGATATTTCACGCCAGGCTTGGCCACTTCAAGTACATAGTCGTGACATGCTTCCACGATAGAGTATATCTCGAGCTGTCTCTGGGTGAACTTTCTGTTAACGGGCATCGTACGGGTGTGGTCAGAGCAGTAGTCGTTCAGTTCGCATCCTGCATCGCAGAGCACCAGTCGTCCGTCTTCGAGTCGTGCGTCAGAGGGGTTGCCGTGCATTATCTCTCCGTGTTGTGAGAAGATAGTGGCGAAACTGTTGCCTTGAGCCAGACTACGGGCGATACCGTCTACCTGTCCGGCCACGAAACGCTCTGTAACACCTGGTTTGATAAGCAACTGAGCTGTGGTATGCATCACATAGCCCACATCGCATGCAGCTTCTATATATGCAATCTCTTCTGCGCTCTTAGTGGCACGCATCTTCACTACTGCCTTTATCAGCTTCAGCGATGCGGCTTCCTTCTGCTGCGAGGGGTGAATACCGAGAAGGTCCATGATCTGGATCTTGGTGTCGAAACGATATGGCGGCAGGAAGTGAATGTTTTCACGCAGGGACTGACGGTTTCCAGACTTCTTGCAGATTGCGTTCTTAATTGCAGACAGCGGGGCTGTGTGTGCAATACCAACCTCAAAAGCAAGCATCTTGACTGATGGCGTGTAGCCCATCCATACGATATCCTCTACGTCGATATCGTCGCCGAAGAGCCATTCCTCATCGTTGTCAATGTCAATCACACCTACGAGTCCCTCACGGTGCTGCCCAAAGTAATACAGGAACGAAGAGTCCTGGCGCATAGGGGCATACGAGTTGGCTGGATAGTTGGCTGGTGCCTCATTATTACCGAAGAGAATTATTACTCCTTCTCCTACAAGTCGCTTCAACTCCTGTCTGCGCGATATATATGTTTCCTTACTGAACATAATGCTAAAAATCGTTGTTGTTAGTCAAATTTGTTGCAAAGATACAAAAAATATGCAAATTATGACAATTATTAATGAATTATTTCATTTTAACAAAAAAAATTAAGATTATCCTCTGATAAATGTATAAGATATTTGTTTGTTTTGGAAGTCAACGGCTCAGGATGATACCAGACTGAAGAGAAACTGTTGGGCGGTGTGTTCCCATTGGGCAATACGAAATCTGATAAGACGTGCTAAAATGGTGATAACTTTGTGACGGGGGATGCCAGAACGTCGAACGAGCTGGTTGAGGGTGAGATGCTGGTCGTTTAAGGTGTTGATTAGTTTACGTACGGTATCCGTATACGTTATCATAGTGCCTTTTGGATTCTGCATCTCTCGCCAAATGGCCAGATGAACGGGGGAGGCCACGATATTCTCGTCAGCAATACGGATATATGCACGCTGATGGCCATCTTCGTCAATGGCGTAAACGGGTCGTCTATTGGAAGGCGGCACGGTTGCTATAACGATGGTTCGAAGTTTCCGACTTCCTATATTCGAATCCGGTGGAACTACATGAAACGTGTCGAATTTTATGCTGGACTGCGGTCTACAATAGCGATAGGCAGCCTGATGCATCATATAGATTTCCTCTTCGTCGCGAACTCCCGACATGTGCCCGTCGTCGCGAACGCCAATCAACAGACGTCCTCCATCAGTATTAGCGAACGCAGATACCGACTTGGCAAGCTTCACAGCATCCTCTACTCTGTATTTGAAGTCCTGCTGCTGATGCTCACCCTCATTAATAAGGCTCTGAATATATCGTTTGTCGTCCACTTTATAATCTTCTCTTCGTCTTTCTAGGCAAAGATACAACCTTTTATTTTTTCCACCAAATTTTTAAGAGAATTATTTTTTTGCAAGTATATATTGTCAAGCTAGCGAGATAGTGTTTCTACATCATCAACGGCAAGAAAATCAGATTATAATTTGGTTTTTCGCTCACTTATTAGTACCTTTGCAGCCAAATTTGAAATAATAAACTAGATAATATAATGGGAAAAGTAATCTTGACGGGTGACCGTCCAACGGGAAAACTCCATCTGGGCCACTATGTAGGCTCATTGCGTCGTCGTGTGGAACTGCAGAATGCAGGCGACTTCGACCGTATGTTTGTATTCATGGCCGACGTACAGGCACTGACAGATAATGCTGATAATCCAGAGAAGATACGTCAGAACATCATAGAGGTGGCACTCGACTATCTTGCTGCAGGACTCGATCCGGAGAAGTGCGTGCTCTTCATTCAGAGTCAGATACCTGAGCTGGCAGAGCTCACAACATATCTGATGAACCTCGTGTCGGTAAGTCGCGTGCAGCGTAACCCGACGGTGAAGACAGAGGTGAAGATGCGCGGTTTCGAGGGTGAGAGCATCCCTCTCGGATTCTTCTGCTACCCAGTGTCGCAGGCTGCCGACATCGCTCTCTTCAAATCAACGACAGTGCCTGCCGGTGAGGATCAGGAGCCGATGCTGGAGGTGACCCGTGAGCTGGTGCGCCGGTTCAATCAGATCTATGCTCCTGTGCTCGTGGAGCCAAACATCATGCTGCCGGAGAATATGACCGCCCGCCGACTGCCGGGAACAGACGGTAAGGAGAAGATGTCGAAGAGTCTGGGCAACTGTATCTACCTCTCTGACTCTGCTGACGATGTATGGCAGAAGGTGCGTTCGATGTATACCGACCCGGAGCACATCAACCTGAACGATCCCGGTCATGTGGAGGGTAATGCGGTGTTTACATACCTCGACGCGTTCTCATGCGATGCTGACTTCGCTGAGTTCCTGCCCGACTATCAGAACCTCGATGAGCTGAAGGATCACTATCGTCGCGGTGGACTGGGAGACATGAAGTGTAAGAAGTTCCTGAATCAGGTGCTGAACAAATTCCTGGAGCCGATGCGTGTGCGCAGAGCTGAGTTTGAAAAGGACATTCCTGAGATCTATAATATCCTGAAGAAGGGTACTGAGCAGGCCCGCGAGGTTGGTGCCCAGACGATGGATGAGGTAAGGAAGGCGATGCGGATTGACTATTTCAATGATGCAGAGCTCATACGCCAACAGGCTGAGCGATTTGCAAAATAAATTAATCCCCGCCACCGGCGGGGATTAATTATTTTAGTAAGTCGGGGCGGAGGCGGCGGGTACGCTCCATTGCCTGATCGAGTTCCCACTCGCGGATCTTGGCCTCATTGCCGCTGAGGAGGATGTCGGGCACCTTCCAACCTTTGTAGTCGGCAGGACGGGTATAGATGGGGGCTGCGAGGATGTCGTCCTGGAAACAGTCGGAGAGGGCACTCTGCTCGTCACCGATGACACCGGGAACAACACGAACGATGGCGTCGGCTATCATCGCTGCTACGAGTTCGCCACCTGTGAGCACGAAATCTCCGATAGATATCTCTTTTGTGATAAGATGGTCGCGAACACGCTGGTCGATGCCTTTGTAGTGGCCAGCGAGGATGATAAGGTTACCCTTCAGCGAGAGTTCGTTGGCCATGTGCTGGTCGAAGCGTTCGCCATCGGGTGAGGTGAAGATCACCTCGTCGTAGTCGCGCTCGGCCTTCAGGGCTGTGATACAACGGTCGATAGGTTCACACTGCATCACCATTCCGGCACTTCCTCCATAGGGGTAATCATCTACACGTCGCCATTTGTCGAGGGTGTAGTCACGGAGGTTGTGCAGACGGATCTCTGCCAGTCCCTTCTTCTCTGCTCGAGCCAGTATGCTCTCGTGGACAAAACCCTCAAGCATCTCGGGTAACACTGATATAATGTCAATTCTCATATATTCTTTTTTAAAAACTTCCTCATTTCATCCAACTTGCGTTCGCCCATCTCTCGGCCGATATTATAGACCAGCATCATCTCATCAGGGTCGTGGGAGATATGGCCGATGGGCAGTTTGGCGTCGGGACGGATGACAAGACAGCGCCCTTCGCGTTCGGCCTCACGAACATATTCCAGTTGGCGGTTATACATCAGATGACGCTTGTCGAGAGCCTCAATCATATTAGGGTATTTCCTCAGTGCGATGCGCATAAGAGGCATCAGACGGTTGTGCTCCTTGACATATCCCTCGGGTTGGGTTAGGATGACGATATTACGATCATATCCGATGTGCTCGAAGAACTCCAGGGGGATAGAGTCGGCCACACCTCCGTCGAGCACCTTCTTACCTTCGAGCTCTATCACCTTTGAGGCCAGAGGCATTGAGGCTGAGGCCCGGATCCAGTCGTAGGTGAGATGTCCGCTCTTGTCGAGCCGCTTATATACGGCCTTGCCTGTCTCTACGTCAGTACATACGGCATAAAAGACCATCGGGTTTTCATCGAAAGCCTTATCGTTGAAGATGTCGAGTTTGGTGGGGATAATGTGGTAGCCGAACTCGGCGTTATACAGATCGCCTGTCTTCCACCAGGACTGCCAACTGCAATATCTTTTATCGCGCGCGAACCTTATATTATATCTTATCGCTCTGCCTGGCTGTCTCGACTTGTAGTTGCAACCGAAGGCTGCACCTGCCGATACTCCCACCATACCGTCGAATTCGATACCTGCATCCATCATCACATCGAGTATTCCCGCTGTGAAGAGACCTCTCATCGCTCCGCCTTCAAGTACAAGTCCTTTTTTCATCTTCTCGTATAATCTGTGCAAAAGTACAAAAATAATCTGAAAAGTTTGATAGATTCGAAAATTATTTGTAATTTTGCGCATTATAATTAAAACTATTACATATTAAAGATATGAAACAGACAATTCTGGTAACAGGTGGCACAGGCTTTATCGGCAGCCATACTACAGTGGAACTTCAGGAAGCAGGTTATGAGGTAGTGATTATTGACAACCTATCAAATTCAAACGCAAATGTTGTTGATGGCATCGAGAAGATTACAGGCATCCGTCCTGCCTTCGAGCAAGTTGATTGCTGCAATCTGGAGGCTCTTGAGGAAATATTCAAGAAGTATCCTAAGATTGAGGGAATCATCCATTTCGCTGCATCTAAGGCTGTGGGTGAGAGTGTGGAGAAACCTCTGCTCTATTATCGTAATAATCTTACCAGCCTGATTAATCTGCTGGAGTTGATGCCGAAGTACGATGTGAAGGGTATCATCTTCTCTTCAAGTTGCACGGTTTACGGTCAGCCATCAGAAGAGAATCTGCCTGTTACGGAGAATGCTCCTATCCAAAAGGCTCTCTCGCCATACGGCAATACGAAGCAGATTAACGAGGAAATTATTCAGGACTATATTCACTCTGGTGCTCCTATCAAGTCGATTATCCTAAGATACTTCAATCCTATCGGTGCCCATCCTACAGCACTTATCGGTGAGTTGCCAAACGGTGTGCCCATGAACCTTATTCCTTTCGTTACTCAGACGGCTATGGGTATTCGTGAGCAACTGAAGATTTTCGGTAATGACTATAACACACCGGATAAGACTTGTATCCGTGACTATATCTATGTAGTAGATTTGGCAAAGGCTCATGTGAAGGCTATGGAGCGTGTACTCGACAAACCGGAAACAGATGCAGTAGAGGTATTTAATATTGGTACAGGTAAGGGCCTCTCTACTCTTGAAGTTGTTGAAGGATTCGAGAAGGCAACAGGTGTGAAGGTTAACTGGACCTATGCTCCACGTCGTGAGGGCGATATCGAGCAGGTCTGGGGTAACGTGGATAAGGCCAATAAAGTATTAGGCTGGAAGGCTGATACTCCTACAGAGATAGTTCTGAAGAGTGCTTGGGAATGGCAGAAGAAACTTCGCGAAAACGGAATACAGTAATAAATAATAATCCCGCTCAAGTGAGCGGGATTATTGTTTTGAAGGTGCCTTTGGCATCGAAACAATTGAGGTCTACGGGCTGGTGGAAGAGACCGAAAAGTGAAGACCCGGAACCGGACATAGCTGCATAAGTAGCGCCTAGTTCGTAGAGTTTATCTTTTATGGCTCCTATCTCAGGATGAAGGGTGAAGACGCTCTTTTCAAAATCGTTAGTGAGCAGGCCCCTCCATTTCTCTACCGGCTGCATCACTATATCCCGGCAGCAAACCTCTGGATGTTGTGGAGTGATGAGCGAGAATGCCTCCTTTGTTGGTACAGGGATATCTGGGCGCACAACAGCAAGATACCATCCGCTGAGACTCAGATTTAATGGTTCAAGTTTCTCTCCAATACCTTCTGCAAAACAAGGCTCGTTGAGAATGAAGAACGGGCAGTCAGCACCAAGACGTGCGGCATAGTCGATCATCTGTTGGTTGGTGAGCCCGAGACCGAACATATCGTTGAGCAGAGTTATCATAAATCCGCAATCGCTCGAGCCTCCGCCCATTCCGGCTTGAGTGGGTATACCTTTATAAAGATGTGCGTGTATACGGGGTAGGTCGGGGAAGTATTCCTTCAGGAGCTTATAGGCCCTTACCACAAGGTTGCGCTGTTCATCGCCGTCGATGTGGATATTGGTAACCTTAAGGTCGCAGTCGACATCGGAGGGGAAGTCCTTATGCATCTCGAACACCTCGAGTGCGTCACATATCTGAACAGGGTAGAAGACAGTCTCGAGGTTGTGATAACCGTCGGGTCTCTTTTCTACTACGTTGAGCCCAAGGTTGATTTTTGCTATCGGAAATGTTATCATGCTGCAAAATTACTAAAAATAATTCTAAATAAAAGATATTTTTATCTTGTTTTTGGATGTAGTTCATTAACTTTGCAACAAATTTGTGTTTATTAAAAAGTAAAAGTATGAAAAAGAATGTATTTTTGTTTGCTATGGCAGCTGCTCTGATGATGACCAGCTGTGCAAGTAAGAAAGAGTTGCAGAACTGTCAGACAGAGAATAAGTCGCTCACGGAGAAATTGCAGGATGCACGTGAGGATCTCGCCTCAAAGAATGCACGTATCGCAAGCCTTGAGGAACAGCAGAGGGGTATGCAGCAGATGCTTAAGGCTGCAGAAGATAAGTATGCCAAGTTGCAGGAGTCGCTCGACAAGAGTCTGACCAATGCATCACAGAATAATGTATCTATCGATAAACTCGTGGATCAGATCAATGAGTCGAACCAGTATATCCGTCATCTCGTAGAGGTGAAGTCAAAGAGCGACTCTCTGAATCTGGTTCTAACAAACAACCTTACCCGTTCGCTTTCTAAGGAGGAACTGAAGGAGGTTGACGTTCAGGTACTCAAAGGTGTTGTATATATTTCTTTGGCAGACAATATGCTCTATAAGAGTGGTTCTTACGAAATCAATGCCCGTGCTGCAGAGACTCTCTCAAAGATTGCAAAGATTATCAAGGACTATAAGGATTACGACGTGCTGATTGAGGGTAATACCGACAATGTGCCCATAAAGAAACAGAACATCCGTAACAACTGGGACCTCTCTACACTTCGTGCATCAAGTGTTGTTCAGGCTCTGCAGAACGATTATGGTGTAGATCCTAAGCGTCTGACAGCAGGTGGTCGTGGTGAGTATAATCCTATTGCCAGCAACGACACAGAGGTAGGCAAACAGCGTAACCGTCGTACACAGATCATCATCACTCCTAAACTCGACGAGTTTATGGATCTTATCGGTCAGGCTCCTGATAGCGAGAAATAATTCGATGGCAGAACAAGAAAACAACAGCCGTAGACGAAGCCGCAGGCCACAGCCTGTGGATAACACATACGGACATCTTCAGCCACAGGCTCTCGATGTGGAGAAGGCTGTGCTGGGAGCTCTGATGATAGATAAGGATGCTTATGCTATTGTCTGTGAGATGCTCTATCCAGAGAGTTTCTATGAGCCTCGTAACCAGATGGTGTATGCTGCAATAAGAGACCTTTCGATGGCAGAGAAGCCTGTGGATATGCTTACCGTTGCAGACCGTTTGGCAAAAGAGGGACATCTCGAGGAGGTTGGCGGTCCGGCATACATCATGGAACTGACGTCGAGAGTTGCTTCGTCGGCAAACATTGAGTATCATGCCAACATCATTGCTCAGAAATTCCTTGCACGTCAGCTGATATCATTCGCGAGTGTCGTCGAGACAAAGGCATTTGATGAGACAACAGATATCGAGGACGTGATGCAGGAGGCGGAGAACTCTCTCTTTGAGTTGAGTCAGAGGAACATGAAGAAAGATTATACTCATGTGAATCCTGTTATCAAACAGGCACTTGATGTAATCTCTAAGGCTGCACAGAACACAGACGGACTGACAGGTGTTCCTACAGGTTATCATAAGCTCGACGACATTACATCTGGATGGCAGGCATCCGACCTTGTTATTATAGCTGGTCGTCCGGCTATGGGTAAGACCTCTTTCGCACTGTCTATGGCAAAGAATATCGCTGCAGACTATAATGTCCCGATGGCGTTCTTTTCGCTTGAAATGTCGAACGTGCAGCTCGTAAACCGACTGATATCGAATGTCTGTGAGATTCAGGGTTCTAAGATTCTTAACGGTCAGCTGCATCAGGACGAGTGGGAGAGACTCGACAAACGAATCAATGGACTTATGGATGCACCGTTGTATATTGACGATACTCCAGGTCTGTCGGTCTTTGAACTTCGTACTAAAGCCCGTAGGCTGGTTCGTGAACATGGGGTGAAGATAATAATGATTGACTATCTTCAGCTGATGAATGCCAATGGAATGCGATTCAGCAGTCGTCAGGAAGAGGTGTCAACGATATCCCGTTCGCTGAAGGGTCTTGCTAAGGAACTCGATGTGCCCATCCTTGCCCTGAGTCAGTTGAATCGTGGTGTTGAGAGTCGTGAGGGCCTGGAAGGAAAACGTCCTCAGCTCTCTGACCTCCGTGAGTCGGGAGCTATTGAGCAGGATGCCGATATGGTACTTTTTGTTCATCGTCCTGAGTATTATCATATCTATCAGGATGATAATGGCAGAGACCTTCATGGTATGGCGCAGATCATTATAGCCAAGCATCGTAAGGGTGCTACAGGAGATGTGCTTCTTACTTTCCGAGGAGAATACACCCGTTTTGAGAATCCTGACGAGGGACGACTCAAACCCGTCGATTCAGGAGGTGAGATAGTGGGCTCGAGGATTAACGGAAACAATCAGCCGCCAGCCGACAATGGATATGATCCATTCGCTAATATCCAGGCTCCACCATCAGGTGATGGTCCGTTACCCTTCTAAGAAATATAAATAGGTTGCTGATTAGCAACCTATTTATATTTCTGTATTAATCCTTCAGCCTGAGGGTCGCCTAAGTCTTTGGCTTTCTGAAGATTGGGAATACCGTTCTTCTTGTCGCCCTTCAGACATTGTGCAAGACCCTTGAAGAGATATCCGTCGCTGCCCTGAGGTTCAATAGAGATACACTCTTCTGCTGTTGAGATAGCCTCATCATACTGACCTACACGAATATGCAGTGATGCTTTCTCTGCATGATAGAGTGTCTCCTTGGGCTCCATCGTTACGGCTTTAGTGAGGTCGTTGAGTGCCTGTTGGTAAAGACGTCCTTCTATCTCAGCCTGACTGCGGATATAATAGAATCGGGCATTGACCTGTGTAGCCATCAGTTGTTCGTAGTCGTTGAGGTCGTTGACGGCATCACGATATTTCCTTGCATCGATACGGGCATTGGCTCTTGCCCAGAGATATGGGGCTGCCTGTTTAAGATAGGGTTTGTTGAATGTGGCCATCGTGCTATCTAAAAGAGCCAGCATCGCTGCAGTGTCTTTCTGCATCTCCCTGCATCGGGCTGCAGCATACCACATTTCTGCCTTATCCATATTGGTCTTCGTCAACTCAGTGAAGACGGTATAAGCATCATTGTATTTCTTTTGTGCGAAAAGGATGTTACCCTCCACTTGACGGTAGGCTGGCTGAAGGTTGATGCTGTTAGCTTCACGTATCAGAGCCAGAGCCTTGTCGAGACTCCATTTCTCATAGCTCTTGTCTTCCTGGAATATTTCCTTCTGATAAATCATTCTTGCGTAGTTGAAGAGTACATCATCTTTGTTTGAGGCAACCTTCAGTGCCTGTTCCATATCGCTCTCTGCCTTTGCGAAATCACCGGCAGCAGTTGATAACTGGGCACGGTAGATAAATCCGTCGGGAGCATTGGGGAACTTCTGGATAAAGTCGTTAACCAGGGCTACGTATGTGACAGAATCTGTCTGAGAGCTGGCCATATAGATATAAAGATTTGCCTCGGAGAGTGTTGCAGGCAGGTCTTTCTTTATTAGTGTCATCTTCAGAGTAGGATCATTTATGCTGAGACCTGATATCTTAAGAGAGTCGGCAAAGAGTGCACTTACGGCATAGCTCAGGGAGTCTTTCGAAGAGGCTGGTTGTTGCATGAGACCTAAGGCCTCTCCAACTTCGTTAAGAAGGGGACAGCTGACGGCATTCTCTGGAGTCTGCATCGCTACTGTATAGTATGCGTATTTACCCTGGAATGTTTCCGCCTTACGGATATGACCACTCTTGAGATTCTTTGTGTCACGGAAGGGCAGAAGCCATGTGTTGCTGCCTACAGGCGAGATGTTGGTTGCTACTGTCAGTGGTTGACTCTTTGATGCATTCACACGGAACTTAACGATATCATACATATCATTTGCTCCTAAGATGCAGTCTACTGTCATCTCCTTTCCTGAGGCGTCGATGACAACAGCTCTTGACGCCCCCTTGAAAGGCGAGAAATTACTTATCGCTTCACCGTTTGTCCCAATGAAGAATCCGTTGGTGCTACCGATAAGAGATCCGTCTTTAGAGAATGTCTTAACGGTAAAAACGGATTTTGATGCTTTCTTTACCCATGATGGCTGGGCATATAATGGTAGAAAAGAAAAAAAGAATAGAAGTAAAACTCCAATTACCCTCCTTTGTACCTTATTAAAATTTTCTGTTCTCATATATTTTTTACCTTTTTACTCTTTTAGCTTTAAAAGTTCTTTTGCGTTCTGGATGGCAGCATCTGAAACATCGCTTCCACTTAACATTTGGGCTATCTCACGGATTCGTTCATCGGGTGAGAGCATAGTCATGCTTGTTGTTGTGCCTTGAGCAGTCTCTTCCTTTGACACTTTATAATGTGTGGAGCCTAAGGCTGCAATCTGTGGCAGATGGGTGATGCTGATAACCTGTCGCTCATTATTTCCCATCTCCTGCATAATCTCTGCCATCTTCTCGGCTATCTTACCACTGACACCTGTATCTATCTCGTCGAAGATGATCGTTGGCAGTTTTACGGCTCCACTGATCATTGCTTTAAGAGAGAGCATTACTCGTGCTATCTCACCACCTGAGGCAACTTGTGATACAGGCTGTAGTTGGGTAGAGGTATTGGCGCTGAAGAGGAAAGCAATTTTGTCTTGTCCGTAATTGCCCGGATGCTCTTTAGTCACATCGATGGTGAATCGTACATTTGGCATTCCCAACGGCACGAGTCTGTTCTGCATGTCTTTTTCTATTAGTTGGGCTGCCTTCGTACGTAACTTAGTAAGGATATCTGCTTTTTTCTCGACATCAGTCTTAAGCTTAGCTACTGCTTCCTGTTGTGCCTCAAGGGCTTCGTCGCTGTTCTCTATGTTATTCAACTTCTCCTTCAGGTCTTCGCGGATTGTAATAAGCTCTTCGATGGTCTCTGTTTTGTATTTCTTCAGCAGACTATAGAGTTTGTCGAGGCGATTGTTGACGCTATCCAATTCCGAGGGGTCGAAGTAGATGTTCTCAAGATGGTCGCTTATCTCTGCAGCGATATCCTTCAGTTCGATATATGCCGAGTCCATGCGTTCTGACAATTCCTGGGCATCAGGAAACACCTTGCTGATTCCGTTCATGGCAGATATCGATGAACGCAAAGCCCTGATGATACCATTCTCTTCACCCTGAAAGGCGTTATCGGTTTCATAAAGAGCACTCTTGATGTCCTCAGAGTGGGTCATTGTGTCGCTTTTCTGCTCAAGCTCCTCAAGTTCGCCTTCATGAAGGTTGGCTGATGACAGTTCATCATATTGGAACTGCAGGAAATCTACATTCTGACGATTACGTTCTATGTCCTCGCGAAGCTGCGATAATTCTTGTTCAGCCTTACGATACTCAGAGAATGTCTGACGATAGGTATCTAATTCTTTAGAGTCATTGGCAAGGATATCAACCACGTTAAGTTGGAAATCCTGTTTGTTGAGCAACAGGTTCTGATGCTGTGAGTGGATATCCATAAGTCTGTCACCGAGTTCCTTAAGCATCGACAGCTGAACAGGTGTATCGTTGATAAAGGCACGACTCTTACCGGCTGCTGTCAGTTCACGTCTGATGATACAGTCATCGATATCATATTCTATATCGTTCTCAGCAAAGAACGCCTCCATATCGTATCTGCTGAGGTCGAAATGAGCCTCGATGACGCATTTGTCGGTTCCTTGTTTTATTGTCTTGGAATCGGCACGTTGTCCCAACAACAGTCCGATGGCTCCAAGGATGATACTCTTTCCTGCTCCCGTCTCTCCAGTGATAACTGAGAATCCAGGATGTAGTTCGATGTCAAGAGTATCGATAAGTGTGAAGTTCTTAATGTACAGGTGTTTCAGCATGACTGATGTTTTTATTGTTTTATTTTATCCCAGACATTCGCTTGTGATGCGTTGAGGCTCATCAGGAGTTCATAGAGCGACTCTTTTTCCTTCTGTGTACCTTTCCCCTTGTAGATATTTGCTATCTCGTCTTTCTTATAGTCGAGCCATATCTGAGTCAGAAGACTAAGCGGCTTGTTGTCATGAGTTTTTTTCAGATTCTCTTGAATGGTTGCAGAAATTTCCGTTCTTCCTCGCTCTGAGTTATTTGCCATCTCGTCGAGACCTTTACGATAATAGTCATATTGCAACTGTCTGAAAGGTTTCATGGCTTCATCGAGATAGTCGTTGATGATAGCAAAGCGGTTTCTCGAGTCTTCAAACGACTTCCACCCGGGGAATCCAAGACTCTGGGCGTTGTTCACCAGATACATGCAGCGTTGCAGCACGTCGCTACCACCCATAGGAGAGAAACTGTCCAAATTGAGTCCGATGATGAGATATGCGTAATATGCGATGAGGGCCGTAAGTTGGTTGTCTATCGTCTCGTCATTATAGTTCAACTGGTCAAACTCTGCAAAGGTGAAATTGAAATCATTATCCTTATTATTATATAAAGTAGTGGTGTATGCAGAGTTATATACCGGTCTGTTTGCCTGGATCATCGCAGTGCACTCAAACTGATTCTCATTGCGCACATACTTCGTTACGGTGAGATTCAGATTACACTGTATCCGTTCATTCTTCTGAAACTGAAGGTCGGTCCACTGCCGTTCATTCACAAACTGTTCCAGTGTGTTCTGAAGATTCTCAAAGACAGCAGCGTCAGTACCCTGAATCTGGCTGTGGTTTATTGTTATCTTCATCTGCAGCTCCTGGGCAAAGGCACAGAGCATCACACACTGACAACAGAAAAGAATGGCGAGTCTCCTCATCGGTTATTTCTGGAATGTAGCAAGACGGATGCGGGTGAGAACCTGTTTGGTGTTATATGTGAAATCGCCACCAAGGATCCATCCGTAATAGCCGGGATCCCTCTGAAGAGCGTCGACCACAGGCATACCTTTATATTTGCCGAAGTTGAATGTCTCAATCATCTTGGGCTTTCCTTCAGCATCGAGTACGGGTCGTCCTTGGGCGTCTTTCATCTCTGCCCATACGATTCTACCTGCGAAGTCCACATTCTTGTTCATCTTAGAGAACTCATGCAGGAAGTCCATATTGTTCTCCAGCACCTTTTCCGGTTCATCGGGATTGGCACCAGGAGCGTATTTGTCGAGTTCTCCCATGAGAACACGGTATGTAGCTTCTGTATCCTGATCAGCACGGTGGGCCTCGAAGTCTTCCTCCATCTTCCTGCCGCAATAGAACTTATATGCGCTTGCGAGGTTACGACGTTCCATCTTACGGAAGATATTCATAGCGTCGATCATACGACATTTGGAGAAGTCGAAGTCGATGCCGGCACGAAGAAACTCCTCTGCCAAAAGAGGAATATCGTAGCCGTTGGAGTTGAATCCGGCAAAGTCACAATCAGTGAATATCTCCGCCAGTTTCGCTGCGAGTTCCTTGAATGTAGGCTTGTCCTTTACATCCTCATCGCTGACACCTGTTAGCTGGGTTATGAATGGTGGGATGGGCTCTTCCGGATTGATGAGTTTGTTGTCACGTTCTTCACTGCCATTAGGATTAACCTTGATGTATGATATCTGGATAATACGGGCCTTTGCAAGATCAAGGCCGGTTGTCTCCAAATCGAAGACAACCAGCGGCTTTGTTAAGTTGAGTTTCATCGCTTAATCGTTAATTAACATTGGCATCATCAGCATCAGCACATCCTGGTTCTCTGGCTGCTCTGAAGGTAAAACAAGTCCTGCACGACTTGGGTCTGCCAGTTTGATGATTACCTCAGGACAGTCGAAGTTAGAAAGGATCTCGATGAAAGAAGAACCCTTGAAACCGATGCTCATAGGCTGTCCGTTATAATCGCAAGACATACGTTCTGTAGCTGTCTTTGAGAAATCGTAGTCCTCTGCATCGAGCTGCAGAACAGAGCCTTCTACGTGGAATCTGATAAGGTTGCTTGAGTTATTTGCAAAAGGCTGAACACGACGCAGTGCAGCAAGCAGTCCTAGACGGTCTATCTGTAACTCGTTATTGTTGTTCTGTGGAATAACAGAGTTATAGTTTGGATAACGACCCTCGATAAGACGGCATTGGATAGTTCCATCGCCATAGTTGATCTCTGCATTACGCTCGTCGAAGCGGATGAGTACATCGCCACCATCCTTGCCCAGCATGTTACGAAGCAGGTTGGCTGGTTTCTTTGGAAGGATGAATGATGCAGGAGTATCGCTCTTTACTGAGAAGATCTTATTACGGACGAGCTTGTGACCATCACTTGCCACAACGGCAAGACAATCAGGAGTGAGGTCGAAGTAGATACCGTTCATAACGGGGCGCAGCTCGTCTTGTGCTGTTGCGAAGACACTTCTGTTGATATTCTCTGTCAGAATGGCATTGGGGATATAGATAGTGTTTGCAGAATCGCTTACGGCTTGTGGTATAGGATATTCGTCAGCATTCTCGATAGGCAGAGAGAAGAGACCGTTCTGATAGGATATCTTCACAATGCTCTGTTCGAAGTTGACATCGAAGGTGATAGGCTGCTCGGAGAATCCCTTGACAGCTTCGAGCAGATCGTGGTTGCCGATAGCAAAACGACCGTCACCATCACTCTCTGTCAGCATTACAGTGGTACGCATGGTGTTCTCGCTGTCGGATGCTGTCAGGTTCAGGTCTTGTCCCTGAATGTCAAATACGAAGTCGCCCAGGATGGGAAGGGCATTTTTGCTGTTAATTACTTTAGAGAGTGCAGAGAGTTTGCTGCTCAGTGCTGAACTAGATAACGTAAATCTCATAGTTATGTTGCTTTTTGTTTTTAATTACCTTATTAATTATTGAGGACAAAATTACAAAAAAACATTGTTATCAGCAAAAAAATCGGAAGGAAATTGTTTATTTCAAACTTTTTTTAGTAATTTCGCCACCTGAAAACAGAAAAAGCAACAAAATAAAACGTTTTTATCAATGGAATTAACAGGTAGAATAATTGCAGTAATGGAGCCACGTGGTGGTGTATCAGCCCGTACGGGTAACTCTTGGATGACTCAGGAATATGTTATTGAGGTTCCTGGCCAGTATCCCAAGCGCTGTGTGTTTAACATCTTTGGAGAGGATCGCATCAAACAGTTCAATATCCAGATGAACGAGGATATCACTATTCAGTTTGATATCGATGCACGTGAGTATAACGGACGTTGGTTTAATGATATTCGTGCATACAATGTTGTTCGTGGTCAGGCTACCCCAATGGCAGGTGCTCCAGTGGCAAGTCCTTTCCCGCCACAGCAGACAGCAGCTGCAGCTCCATTTCCTCCTGCTCAGGAGCCTGCATCTGAAGGCAGTGCCGACGATCTGCCATTCTAAGTCCTTATCTCATATAGGGATTATATCTTATTTCGTCACCAATAATTGTCTCGGGCCCGTGTCCGGGACAAATTTTTGTGTCTGAAGGAAGCTTTGCCAATACATTCTGCAGTGAGTTCATCATGTCTGTGTAAGAGCCCTTCTCGAAATCTGTCCTTCCGATACTCATACGGAACAGAGTATCGCCACTGAATGCCACATTCTCTTCTTCACAGTAGAATACTACTCCTCCCGGGGTGTGACCTGGGGTGTGGAGTGTCTTTAGTGAGTGATTGCCGAAGGTGATGGTATCCTTGTCTGAAAGGAGTTTGCCTACAGGTGGTACTTCCAAGGGAAGGCTAACTCCCAGGAAATCTTTCGTCTGGCTTATCATGGTGTCCAGAAGGTATTTGTCTTCTGAGTGTATCTCAGGCATCAGGCCGTATTTCCTGTATATCATACCATTTCCCATGCAGTGGTCGAAATGTCCGTGTGTACAGAGGAGTTGAGTAGGCTTGAGTCCTTCAGAGGCGATGTAGTTGAAGATTGCAGTGGCCTCTTCGTCGTAAAGGGCTCCGCAGTCGATTATTACCGCTTCTTTGCTCTCATCGCTTGCTACATAGCAGTTCTCTGATAGCATGTTGCATGTGAATCGCTTGATTTTCAGCATATTTACTATAATGGTAGATAAATGACGTATTTCTGTTCCTTATACCATTCTTCCTCGAAGAAGGTGTGGATGTCTGTGAGTTCTACGATATTTCGGAATGGATGTGTCTCTGCCTGAAGATCGCCACCCTTTAGACAGAGTAGGCCGTTTGGTAAGGCATTTCGCTGTTCTTTGACAATATTCTTCTTAACTATTTTTACTAGGTCGGGCAAGGGCATTACTGCACGACTGACGATAAAATCGTATTTCCCCTTTTCCTCTTCTCCACGAAGATGTTCCGGATGACAGTTCTTAAGTCCGATAGCATTACATACCTCCTGTGCTACTCGTATCTTCTTACCAGTTCCGTCAATAAGTTTGAATTCTGTCTGAGGGAAAAGAATCGCCAGTGGGATGCCGGGAAAACCTCCACCTGTTCCAAAGTCAAGAACTTTGGTGCCAGGTCTGAAGTTGATGCATTTCGCAATGGCCAGAGAGTGAAGCACATGATGTTCATAGAGGTTGTCGATGTCTTTCCTGGAGATGACGTTTATCTTTGTATTCCAGTCGCGATACAGTGCATCGAGAGCCTCAAACTGCTTGGCCTGCTCTTCTGTGATCTGTGGGAAATATTTTCTGATGATATCTGTCATTGCTGATATTCTTTTTTAAGGATCTTTTTTAGGGCACTGAGAGCGACAGTCAGTTCTATACTGCCTTTGTCGTATGATGCAATCTCGTGAGGATTGTAAATAAACGTGATTGTCTCGTCGTTGAGGATAAAATTCTTAGAGGGGAATATCTTCATCTTCAACAGGTATCCTTTGTTTTTGAGTTCCCCCAAGCTGCCAACTCCCACTTTCTCTTCCAGTGACTGGAGGAGGATAGGGGTGAGAGCCGTTTCGTATCCTTCAACGAAGATGTCGTTGAGTGTCAATTCCTTTCCTGTAATATTGTCAAAAAGAATCGTTTCTTGCATATTCACTCCGTGGGCCCCTCCTTCGTAATAGTCAATAGTAGCGATATACGCTGTGGTGCCCTTGCCGCCTTTCTGCGTCTGACTAGTGATCACGTAATGGTATTCGTACCAGGAGCGTTTAGTAGAATCCAAACGGTCCTGATTGTACAAAGGCTGGAAATTCTGTCTGTATGACTCAGTGTAATTATTTGCAAATGAGTCTATTGCCTGCTTCATCGTGAGGTCATGCATGTTGAGCAGACGTTTCTGGATTGTTTCGTTGATGACACTTGCCTTATGGCCGTTCTGCTCTGTTGCATAGGCTAATTTTAGAAGAACGGAACATGTGGGAGAGTTGTCGTCGTTCGCCAGTTTTACTACTTTGTCTGCACTGACTTCGTCAAAGAGAATAGTGTTCTCGTCAACTGACTCACAACCGGTCATCAGCAGCGCAAATAACCCCATAAACGTGATTTTCTTTATCATAAGTCTACTTTTTTGCTAAAATATCATGCAAAAATACACTAAAATCGTGAAATAGGCAAATAAATCGCAAAAAAGTTGTAATTTTGCACCCAAATTTCGGATATAATGAATAGTTACAAGCTGAAAGCGGCTCTATTTGATCTCGACGGGGTGGTGTTTGACACAGAACCTCAGTATACTGTGTTCTGGGGTGGCCAGTGCAGATTATACCATCCTGAGCATCCCGGACTGGAGCACGAGATTAAGGGACAGACGCTGACACAGATATATGACCAGTGGTTCAGCGGGCCATTGGAAAAGGAACAGGCTGTCATCACTGATCGCCTGAACGAATTCGAGCATCAGATGCATTTCGATTATATCGATGGCTTCGAGGCTCTGATAGCCGACCTGCATGCTCATGGGGTGAAGACGGCTGTGGTAACAAGCAGCAATATGCCTAAGATGGAGAGTGTATATCGTCATCAACCCAATTTCAAAACCCTCTTCGATGCTATCCTCACCTCCGAGGATTTTGAATATAGTAAGCCTGACCCTGACTGTTATTTAAAGGCTGCACAACGCTTTGAAACCCAGACAGATGAGTGTGTCGTGTTCGAGGATAGCATTAATGGTCTTCGCTCTGGCCGGGCAGCAAAGATGAAGGTAGTGGGTCTCACTACAACAAACCCTAAAGAGGCCATATCGGCATTGTCGGATATTCAGATTAAGGATTATCAGAACATCTCGTTTGATTCCCTGGAATCGCTTCTGACATCCCATAAATCACAAAACAAATGAATTCCCAGAATACCCCAGTTCATATTCGTTTATGGCATCACGACTTCTGGCGCATGGCTATAGCCAACCTGCTGCTTACGATGTCGGTATATATGCTTATACCAATATTGCCTTTATGGTTGGCGGATTCTGTTGAGTTAGACAATGAGCAGATAGGAATTGTGATGGGTGTCTTCGGACTCGGACTTTTCCTCTTTGGGGCGTTGACATCATATCTCGTACAACATTTCCGTCGTAATCAGGTTTGTGTATGGTCAATATTAGGCATGCTGGTATGTCTGGCATTCCTGTATTACATGGAGAAATACAACAAGACGTGCACCTATTCCATGATGCTTGTCCAACGAGTTGCTTTCGGCGCTTTCTTCGGATTGGCCCAGATGGTACTCGCAAGTACTCTTATCATCGATACCAGCGAGTCGTTCCAACGTACTGAGGCAAATCATTCAGCCTCGTGGTTTTCTCGTTTTGCCATGTCTCTTGGGCCTTTGGCTGCATTGATGATTTACCCTTTGTATGGTATCTCAGCAGTACTGTTGGCTTCAGGAGGCTGTGCTGTAATTTCTGTGGTACTCATCCTACTGGTGCATTTCCCATTCAGAGCTCCTGAAGACAATGTGTCTCATTTCAGCTGCGACAGGTTCTTCCTTACCCAGGGATTTATATTGTTTATAAACCTCTTCCTGATAACACTGGCTACGGGTCTCATATTGTCGTTGGCACTATCCATACAGTTCTATTCAATGATGATGGTGGGATTCCTTATGGCCATTCTCTCGCAGAGATTCGTGTTCCGTGAGGCAGAGCTGAAGAGTGAGGTGGTGACAGGACTTGTGCTTATGGGAGTAGCGCTACTGCTGATGATTACTCGCAGTCAGGCGATAGTAGGCTTTATAGCTCCAATGTTTATTGGCCTGGGGCTTGGAATAATAGGTTCCAGATTCCTGCTTTTCCTTATTAAGCTCAGTCGCCATTGTCAGCGAGGCACCTCGCAGTCCACCTATACGCTGGGCTGGGAGAGTGGCATCGCATTTGGAATAGGTATCGGATATGTTCTGTGCAACAGGGATCATATGTCGACTCTTGAGTGTTCACTTGGTCTTATTATAGCATCGCTGTTGTTGTATCAGTATACTCATCAGTGGTTCTTGAAACATAAAAACAGATAAGGTATGAAGATAGGAGATAAGGTTAGATTCCTCAGTGAGGTGGGAGGCGGACGTGTTTCCGGCTTTCAGGGAAAGGATATCGTTCTCGTAGAGGATGAGGACGGATTCGATGTGCCTATGAAGATCAGTGAGGTGGTTGTCGTTGGCGACGAGAGTTATGAGACCACCCGCATGGTAGAGGCAAAGCAACGTGGCTCCCAACAGCCGAATGTCTCAAGGGAAGAGGTCGAGACGGAGCCTGCCGATCGTCCTGTCACCTTCCGTGCAAAGCCAGAAGAGCGCAAGGGGGGGGATAAGCTCAGCGCATTCCTCGCCTTTGTGCCGATGGACGTAAAGGAACTCTCCGAGACCCGCTTTGAGTCGTATTTCGTCAATGACTCCAACTACTATATGCGCTATGTCTACATGGTGGCCGAGAACAACTCCTGGCAGGTACGTTCCATGGGTGAGGTAGAGCCAAACACAAAGGAGTTTATCGAGGAGTTCGGACGTGAGAACCTCAACGAGATAGAGCATGCCTGTGTGCAGATTATCGCATATAAGAAGGATAAGTATTTCCTCCTGAAGCCAACGGTGAATGCTCTGGTGAACATCGACCCGGTGAAGTTCTATAAGGTCCACACCTTCCGTGAGAATGATTTCTTCGAACAGCCAGCACTCATCTATACCATCATAGAGAATGATGTGCAGAAAGTAAGATTATAAACGTCATAAGACTAAAACCATAGATTATGAAGTACGGATTTATCAATGTAGCAGCAGCAGTACCTGCAATAAAGGTAGCTGACATCGATTACAATGTGATGCAGATAGAGAGCCTTATGGCTCAGGCTGAGGGTAAGGGAGTGGAGATACTCGTTACTCCTGAACTGTGCATCACGGGTTATAGTTGCCAGGATCTGTTCAGAGAGCAGTTGCTGTTGGATAAGTCAGAAGAGGGTATCCTCCAGCTTCTCGACTTCACCCGCAAACTCGATACCATCCTTATCGTCGGAGCACCTGTACTGGTAAACAGCCTGCTCTACAATTGTGCAGTGGTTATCCAACGAGGACAGATACTTGGTGTGGTACCTAAGACTTATCTCCCCAACTACGGAGAGTTCTATGAGAAACGCTGGTTTGCCTCCGCCCAGGATCTTAATCCTACAGATATCTATCTTGCAGGCAGTCCTGTTCATGTCAGTTCAGAACCGATACTATTTACCACAGGCGATGGTGTGAAGTTTGGTGTTGAGATATGCGAGGACGTGTGGGCTCCCATTCCTCCAAGCAATAATCTCGCCCTTGCCGGTGCCGACATCGTCTTTAATCTCTCTGCCAGCGATGAGCTTATCGGCAAGCACGACTATCTGCGTGGCTTGCTGGCTCAGCAGAGTGCACGTACCATTAGCGGATATGTATATGCCAGCTGTGGTTTCGGAGAGTCTACACAGGATGTGGTATATGGTGGTAATGCGATGATCTTTGAGAACGGAAGAATCCTTGCCGAGGGTGAGCGCTTCTCTTTCCAGCCACAGATACAGATCGAGCAGATAGACATAGAGCAACTCCGTACGGAGCGTCGTCAGAACACCACCTTCATCAATGCCCAGCGGGGTGCTCATGCATTGCATGTCCCTGCCAAGGCTGTTACCCCCAAGGAATTCGTACTTATACGTGATATCGATGCCCATCCCTTTATTCCAAAGAGCGGTGATATGCAGACCCGATGCGAGGAGATACTGAATATCCAGGTGGCAGGCCTCGCAAAACGACTCTATCATATCAATGCCCAGACGGCTGTGATAGGTATCAGCGGAGGTCTCGACTCTACCCTTGCTCTTCTCGTTACTGTCAAGGCTTTCGATAAGCTGGGACTCGACCGTAAGGGAATCATCGGAGTCACGATGCCTGGATTCGGTACTACCGACCGTACGTATAACAATGCCATCAAACTCATGCAGACTCTTGGCGTCACCATCCGTGAGATAAGCATCGCCAAGGCCGTCACCCAGCATTTCGAGGATATCGGCCATGACATGAAACAGCACGATATCACCTACGAGAACTCTCAGGCTCGTGAGCGCACTCAGATTCTTATGGATGTGGCTAATCAGGTGAATGGTATCGTGGTAGGTACAGGCGACCTCTCAGAGCTCGCTCTTGGATGGGCTACGTATAATGGCGACCACATGTCGATGTATGGTGTCAATGCCGGAGTGCCAAAGACACTCATTAGATATCTCGTTAGTTACGTTGCAGGAGAGATGGCTACAGATACATTGCTCGACATCGTTGATACTCCTATCTCTCCAGAGCTTATTCCTGCTGACGAACAGGGACGTATCAAACAGAAGACAGAGGATCTCGTGGGCCCGTACGAGTTGCATGATTTCTTCATCTACTATTTCCTGCGTTATGGCTTCGGACCGGCCAAGATCTACATCATGGCTCAGAAGGCGTTCGCGGATGCATACGATGACGAGACGATAAAGAAGTGGCTCAAGACGTTCTGTCGCCGTTTCTTCACCCAGCAGTTCAAACGCTCATGTCTGCCTGATGGACCAAAGGTGGGTTCCGTAAGTCTCTCGCCCCGTGGCGACTGGCGCATGCCGAGCGATGCTTCCTACGCCCTCTGGATAAGCGAATGTGATAAACTATAAAAAATAATGAGTTAGCTGAATGCTAACTCATTTTTATTCTCATGGAGAGTGATATGGATCGTGGCTCCTGGTTGCAGGTCGCCATTCACTATCAGGTCACTGATACCATCCTCGATATAATTCTGTATGGCACGCTTCAACGGACGGGCACCAAACTGAACGTCGTAGCCCTTCGTGGCAACAAACTCCTTTGCCTCCTCAGAGAGGTCGATGCTATAGCCTATCTGCCCGATGCGCTTATAGAGGCCTCTGAGCTCGATGTCGATAATCTGTTTGATGGCCTCAAGGTCGAGCTGGTCGAAGGTGATGATCTCATCGAGACGGTTAAGGAACTCTGGCGAGAACTGTTTCGACAGCGCTTTCTGCACGATGCTGCGTGCATGCTCCTTATCCTGTTCGTTGAGTGCAAGGCCCGTTCCTGATGTTGAGTTGAAGCCAACGCCTCTTCCGAAATCCTTCAGCTGACGTGTTCCTGCGTTCGATGTCATGATAATCACCGTATTACGGAAGTCCACGAAGCGTCCGTTGCCATCGGTAAGACGTCCCTCGTCTAATACCTGCAACAGGAGGTTGAACACATTCGGATGAGCCTTCTCTATCTCGTCGAGCAGCACGATGGAGTAGGGGTGGCGACGTACACGCTCTGTCAACTGTCCTCCCTCCTCGTAACCTACATATCCCGGAGGCGCTCCGATGAGTCGCGATGTATTGAAACTCTCTGTATATTCGCTCATGTCGACACGTATCAGCGCATCGCTGCTACCAAACATAAACTCCGCCAGTTTCTTTGCGAGATATGTCTTTCCCACACCCGTAGGACCTAAGAACATAAACACTCCTATAGGATGATTCGGCTCCTTCAGGCCTACACGGTTTCTCTGGATGGCACGTACCATCTTGTCGATAGCCTTGTCCTGACCTATCACAGAACCCTTCAGCTCCTGCGACATACCCTTCAGACGGATTCCCTCCTGTTCAGCCATACGCTGCACAGGTACTCCCGTCATCATCGATACCACATCAGCCACCTGCTCAGCATCAACCACCTGACGCTCCTCGCCTTCGCCGTTCTGCCACTTCTCATTGAGGGCCTTAAGGTCGGTCTCCAACTTCGTCTGACGATCGCGATAGCCAGCTGCCAGCTCGAAATTCTGATCCTTAACGGCAGCATTCTTCTGATTCTTCACCTCTGCTATCTCCTTCTCTATCTCAACTATCTCTGGTGGAATCTGGGCATTGGAGAGGTGTACTCGCGATCCTGTCTCGTCGAGGGCGTCGATAGCCTTGTCAGGCATAAAACGGTCTGTGACATATCGGTCTGTCAATTTGACACATGCCACAAGTGCCTCGTCGGTATATGTCACATGATGGTGATGCTCGTAGCGGTCCTTGATGTTACGCAGTATCTGGAGTGTCTCCTCGAAAGTGGTAGGCTCTACCTGAACCTTCTGGAAACGACGCTCCAAGGCTCCGTCCTTCTCTATCGAGTTACGGTATTCGTCGAGTGTCGTGGCTCCGATGCACTGTATTGTTCCACGAGCCAATGCAGGCTTCATAATGTTGGCAGCATCCATCGAACCGGGAGTAGATCCGGCTCCTATGATAGTGTGTATCTCATCGATAAAGACTATCACGTCGGGATTAGCCTCTATCTCCTTCATCAGTGCCTTAAGACGCTCCTCAAACTGTCCGCGATACTTCGTTCCTGCCACTACTCCCGTCATGTCGAGGGTGTAGATACGCTTGCCGAAGAGCATCGGCGAGGTGCGGTGGTTAGCTATCTGCTGGGCAAGGCCCTCTACGATAGCACTCTTTCCTACACCAGGCTCACCTATAAGTATAGGATTATTCTTCTTTCTGCGACCCAGTATCTCTATCACTCTCTGTATCTCCTTCTCACGGCCTACGCATGGGTCGAGCTTTCCGTCGTGGGCAGCCTGGGTGAGGTCGGTGCCGAAGGTGTCGAGCACCGGGGTCTTCGTGTTTTCTTTCCTCTGGGCTGTGGTCGTCGCTCCTGACTTCGCCGAGTTAGAGGACTTTGCTGAAGGGTTGGTGGTATCCTCGAATTCCTCCTCGTCTTCGTCGGGAAGACCGATGCCGTTGGTGATACCGCTCGTCGTCTGAGGGGCGCGAAGTATCGTCACTGTATCTTCGTAGTTCATATCATTTAATTCTAACACTTGTTTGGCACCGTTGTTGGCTGCATCGTGGAGGATGGCCAACAGCAGGTGCTGTTCCTTAACGTTTGTCGATCTGTCCATACGTGCCTCAAGCACAGCCAACTTAAGGATATTGCTGGCTTTCTCATTGAGCACCAGCTCATGAGTGTATATCGGCATACCAAGCTCATCCTCCCTTACTCTGTTCTCGAGTTCGGTCTTTATGTTCTGAAGATTAAGGTTCAGACGGTTGAAGGTGTCAATCACCATACCGTCCTTCATCCTCAGCAGACCAAGCAACAGGTGTTCCGGCCCTACTGACCTGCTTGCCAGACGGGCGGCTTCCTCACGAGAGTATGACAGTATTTCAGATACTTTGGGTGAAAACTGACTGGACATTATTATATTTATTACCTTATTATTATACTTCTAAAATTACTATTTTATCCCTCTTTGGGGGCAAAGTTACAATATTTCTTGCAAACATCGTGCCAAATAATCCGAAAACTTTCCGCTAAATATACTTAAAAGGTTTGGTGGGAACAGAAAAAATAACTACCTTTGCACGGTTAAAAAACGCGTCAGCGGGCTTAAAAAGTGCCTTAAACGCGAAATCCGTCTTTTCAAGCGGAGCTGAAAATAGTACAATAGTAAATAGTAAAATAGTCAAATATAAAGATGGATCAGACATTCGACAACGACAGAATTATTAAGATCAACATCGAGGAAGAGATGAAATCGAGCTACATCGACTACTCTATGTCAGTCATTGTGGCACGTGCCCTCCCTGATGTTCGCGACGGCTTCAAGCCCGTTCATCGCCGTATCCTCTACGGAATGATGAACATCAACAACGTATCAACCCAGCCATATAAGAAATGTGCACGTGTAGTAGGTGAGGTGCTTGGTAAGTATCACCCTCATGGCGACTCTTCGGTATATGGAGCCCTCGTCCGTATGGCTCAGGACTGGAACATGCGTTACACACTGGTTGACGGTCAGGGTAACTTCGGCTCTGTAGACGGTGACTCTCCAGCGGCCATGCGTTATACTGAGTGCCGACTCTCAAAGATGGGTGAGCACATCATGGACGACCTCGAGAAGGAGACCGTTGACATGACCAACAACTTCGACGACTCACTCGTTGAGCCAACAGTTATGCCAACTAAGATTCCTAACCTGCTGGTTAACGGCGGTAACGGTATCGCAGTAGGTATGGCCACCAACATGCCTACCCACAATCTGGGTGAGGTTATCGACGGTTGCTGTGCTTATATCGACAATCCCGACATCGACACTGACGGACTGATGCAGTATATCCCAGGTCCCGACTTCCCGACAGGAGCATATATCTATGGTCTTCAGGGTGTAAGGGATGCCTACGAGACAGGTCGTGGCCGTATCGTGATGCGTGCCAAGGCAGAGATCGAGAGTGGCGAGACCCACGACAAGATTGTTGTGACAGAGATTCCTTACGGAGTAAACAAGGCCGACCTCGTGGCATATATCGCCGACCTGGCCAACCAGCATAAGATTGAGGGTGTGGCAAATGTCAACGATGAGTCAGGCCGTCAGGGTATGCGTATCGTTGTCGACTGCAAGCGTGATGCTAATGCCAACGTGCTCCTCAACAAGCTCTTCAAGATGACAGCTCTGCAGAGTTCATTCTCTGTAAACAATATCGCTCTGGTGAAGGGACGTCCACGTCTGCTCACCCTGAAGGAGTGTGTGAAGTACTTCGTTGAACATCGTCATGATGTAACTATCCGTCGTACCAAGTACGACCTTCGCAAGGCTCAGGAGCGTGCTCATATCCTCGAGGGATTGATCATCGCCGTAAACAATATCGACGAGGTAGTACACATTATTAGAAACAGTAAGACCCCAACCGACGCTCAGCGTAACCTGGAGGCCCGCTTCGAGTTGGACGAGCTCCAGTCGAAGGCTATCGTAGATATGCGTCTTGCACAGTTGACAGGCCTGCGTGTCGACCAGCTCCACCAGGAGTTCGACGACCTGCAGAAGCTCATCGCAGAGTTGCAGGAGATCCTCGACAACCCAGAGCGTTGTAAGGAGGTGATGAAGCAGGATCTGCAGGAGGTGAAGGAGAAATATGGCGACGAGCGTCGTACGGAGATCATCCCCTTCGACCACGAGTTCAATGCCGAGGACTTCTATCCCGACGATCCAGTGGTTATCACCATCTCTCACATGGGATATATCAAGCGCACTCCGCTTGCCGACTTCCATGAGCAGGGCAGGGGAGGTGTCGGAGCCAAGGCTGCCCGCCATCGCGACAACGACTTCACAGAGTATATCTATCCTGCCACGATGCACAACACGCTGCTCTTCTTCACTCAGAAGGGTCGCTGCTACTGGCAGAAGTGCTACGAGATACCTGAGGGCGACAAGAACTCTAAGGGCCGTGCCATCCAGAACATGCTGAACATCGAGCCCGATGACTCTATCAATGCCGTTCTGCGTATCAAGAACTTCAATGATGAGGAGTTCATGCAGTCTCACTATGTAGTATTCGCTACCAAGCAGGGTATCATCAAGAAGACCCGTCTCGACGCATATAAGAACGTACGTGCCGCTGGTGTCATCGCCATCAATATCAACGAGGGCGACGAGGTGGTAGGCGTTCGCCTGACCAACGGCCATAACGAGCTGCTGCTCGCCAACCGCAACGGACGTGCCGTACGCTTCGACGAGAGCGATGTCCGTACCATGGGTCGTGTGGCTACCGGTGTTATCGGCATGCGCCTCGATGGTGGCGACGATGAGGTAGTAGGCATGGTATGCGTAAACGATCCTCAGACAGAGACCATCATGGTAGTCAGCGAGAATGGCTACGGCAAGCGCTCTGAGGTTGAGGACTATCGTAAGACGGCCCGTGGTGCCAAGGGAGTCAAGACCCTCGCTGTTACCGAGAAGACAGGCCGTCTGGTAGCTATCAAGGTGGTTACCGACGAGAACGACCTTATGATTATCAACAAGAGCGGTATCCTTATCCGTCTGAAGGTAGCCGATGTACGTGTCATGGGTCGTGCCACCCAGGGTGTACGTCTCATCAACCTCACCAAGAAGAATGATACCATCGCTAGCGTATGTAAGGTGATGCATTCCGATGATGCTGATGATAATGCAGAGGAGGCACAGATTGTCGATGAGGAGCCCCAGGCTAACGATACCCCGCAGATCGAAACTCCAAACAATGAATAATTACAATTTATAATAACATTTATAACCAAATTTTTTAGGCTTATGAAAAAATTAATGATGATGGCAATGATGTTTGTAGCAAGCTCTACAGCATTTGCCGGTGACAGCGATGCCTTTAAGGCGTTTAAGAAGGCTATCAAGGGTCTGGGCTATGCAGAGGCAGAGACACTTGTTAAAAACTCTGTTGGTCAGTTTGCTAACGCTCAGGAGAAGGCTGCAGCCTACAACATGCTCGTAGAGCTGGCTCTTGACGATTTCAACAAGCAGAGCACTATCGTTACCGAGAACCAGCTGGCAAAACAGATGGGTAAGGAAGAGAAGCCTGTTGACAACGCTGCAATGTCAGCTGCAGCCCTCAATGCTCTTTTGAATGGTATCGAGTGCGACAAGTACGACCAGATGCCAAACGAGAAGGGTAAGGTGGCTCCGAAGTTTGCCTCTAAGAACGCTCAGCGTCTGTGGGTTGCTCCTCGTAACCAGCTTGTAAACGCTGGCCAGGATGCTCTCACTGAAAAGGATCAGGCAACAGCTCGTAAATACTGGCAGGCATTCGTAGAGAGCGACGCTGCTCCTCTCTTCAAGGAGTGCGATCGTGCCTCTCAGGCTCCTTTCTTCGGACAGGTTGCCCGTTTTGCTGCCATCTTCGCATATCAGGATAAGGATATGGCCAAGGCTCTCCAGCTCGCTGAGGTTGCTATGAAGGACTCTGCAGAGTATGAGAATGCCCTCAACCTGAAGCTCGAGATTCTCGGCAATGACCTGAAGACCAAGGCTGACACTCTGCAGTATGCTGAGAAGCTGAAGGCACTCTATGCTGAGCACAAGACCAACGGTATCATGGAGAAGCTCTACAACACATACCTCGGACTTGGTCAGGCTGATGATGCCAACAAGCTGCTCGACAGCGTTCTCGCTGCCGATCCAACAAACTTCGTAGCTCTTGCCGACAAGGGTCTGTCTCTGCTTACAGCTCAGAAGGCTGCTGAGGCTATCGAGTATCTGAAGAAGGCTTTCGAGGTTAAGCCCGACAATGCTGTTATCGCTACCTATACTGGTACTGCTTACAGCGTATACGCTCAGGATACCGAGGATGCTGCCAAGAAGAAGGAACTCTACAAGGAGGCTATCAAGTACTTCGACAAGGCTAAGGAGCTCGACCCAGACCGTATGCAGAGCAACTGGGGTTACAACCGCTACAATGCTTATTACAACTACTACGGCGAGAATGCTCCTGAGACAAAGCAGGCAGAGGCTGATAGCAAGAACTAATAAGTTAATACATTAAAGAACCCAAAAGCCGGAAGCGAAAACTTCCGGCTTTTTCAAAGTGATGCAGATGACCATTATATGTTCCTTGCTCCATTTGCTGGTCGACGGGCTGTGTGTCTGCTGTCTTTATATGGTGGCATCGGCTTTTTCTTCATCCCATCTTGTAGGCATTTTTCTTTCCTATAATATATTGGCATTCCTGACACAGCCTCTGACAGGAATTATGGCCGATAGAATTGAACGCAAACACTGGCTGCTGTTAGCCTCTGTCCTGTTGCTGACGATGGCTTGTTTGGCAACGTCAGTAGTAGTAAACTTGAGATTATCGGCTCATGGCGTAATGATTGTGGCTATTCTTCTGGGAATAGGCAACTCGTTGTTTCATGTCTGGGGAGGAAAACAAGTTGCAGTCAAATCTGGCAACGACATCCGTGCTCTTGGAACTTTTGTGTCAACTGGCGCCTTTGGATTATCCCTTGGCATCGTTTTTTTCTCATGGCCGTTAATATATGTGTTTCTGATTTCTATCTGCCTGTTGTCGATAGTTTATCTGAATCTTGACTTCAGGTCAACTAATGCAACGACCACTGATAAGATGTCTGTACATCGGTTTAGCAGGTTATTTGTCAGTCTGTCCTTGCTGGCATTAATGCTTGCTGTGATGTTAAGGTCGAATTTGGGCGAGACTTTCACTGGAGGCATTCCGAAGAGTGCTTGCTTGATACTTCTTATTGGATTTCTTTCCATGCTTGGTAAGATGGCTGGCGGATGGCTCGTACGATATATGGGAATCGTAAGGATGCTGGTATTAGTGGTATTGCTGACAGTGGTATGCTTTGTATTCAGGAGTCAGGGGCTGACTGTGCTTCTTCTGGGCCTGTTTGCAGTCAATTGCACTATGCCACTGACATTATATCTTGCTAATCTGGTGCTGCCCAGACATGAAGGACTGGCTTTTGGATTGCTTGCAGCTGCGCTTATTCCTGGTTACTTATTAGCTGTCGATGTCCTATGGTGATTTCCACGCTGCTCCTTGCCCTCATATTAACGATTCTGATAGAAATCGTAGTATTGTTGCTCTTAGGTGAACGGAGTATGGTGGTGCTTGGCTCGTCTGTCGTCATCAATATTCTCACCAATATCCCTCTGAACCTTTATGTTATTTACATCGACAACAGTGTGCTGACTGTTGTTTTTGGTGAGCTTATTGTTGTTGTCATCGAGGCATTTTGCTACTTTCTTCTCCTTCGCCACCTCTCCCGGGCATTCATATACAGTTCGCTGTGTAACTCCATTAGCTTCCTGACAGGTGTGCTGGTGGAACTCCTAATAGTATATTTTCAAAGCAATTAGAATATAAACCAATTAAAAAATATCGATTATGTTGTTATTAGACATTATTTTAGATCCTCGCAGAATTAAAGATACTGCTCGTGTTATCAAACCCGTTGTTCGTGATACTGTTTCTGCTCCTTCAGACTCGGCAACTGCTGATACTGTTGCCTCTACATTCAATGTGCCTGGAGCAAATCAGCAATTAGCCGACGTTGCACCAATCCCATCAGATACTTTTGGAATACCTGATGATGTCTTATGCACCGTCATCGTTGTCTTGGCTGCCTTGGGCCTCTGTTTCTATTTTGTCAGGAAATATCGGAGAAATCGGAACCAATGATCTATGTAAAACTATAGGTTATCTGCTTGAATGTCTTGAAAGATTAAAGCGATATTTAACTATAGATCTTACATTTTGCCCATTTTTCTTTGCAGGAGTCCATTTGTCAGATTTTCTAATCTGCTTGAGTATTGGAGCTACGAAGGGTAATGAGCTCTCATTGCCCATGTCGCACATCACAGGTGCTTTAGTTGTGCCATCTGGTTCAACTATGAATTGGATTGTGAGGTCTATATTTGATGTTCTTGTGTTATTAAGTAGGTTCAAGGCTTTATAATTGTTGTTCATCCGTTTGACCAGATAGCCAGTGAAATTATTCTCGTCTTTAAAATTAAACATTGGCTGGGTGTCAGGATCCATGCATATTGATTTGCTGTCAGCTGCAATTTCCTGTAAAGTCGCTATGTCTTCTCTAACTTCTTTGGGCAATTTTTTGATTTCGTCTTCAGTAAGTTCCGCTATCTTCTTGTTGTTCTGGCTGACATAATATTCATCGTTGATTTTATAGATATGTGGAGTCAACTTCTTGTAATCTTTGTAGGCCAGAAACTTCTCAACCCCTTTCTTTCCTTCCTCACTATTCTTAATATTATGGATGGCAAGAAGATTGTCCCAATCCATCATATTTTGAAAAGACTCACTAAATAAATTCCTGTTGATGGCTATTTCAATCGTTATCTTTTTCCCGTTTTCTGTAGAAATCAGAGTCAAAATATCATTTTTTATTTCACATAATGAATTACAGAAGTTCAGGGTATCACAGATTCTCTTTCCAACATTTTCCGTGAATATGTTTTTACAATCCATCAACTTTCCATCTACAAGATTATAGATGTAAGTATGCCGGAAAGCTTCAAGTTCTCCACTGTCATTCACTGTTGTATATGAAATCTCGTAAGTAAAGAACTTTTCGTTATAGGAAGTGCAAATGCCAGTAAATGGGATCCTACCTATCACCTTCTTGTTGCCTTTATGCCTTTTCCCGCCAGCCTTCACTAAGAAGCCATTTACACCATCGCTTGGTTTGATGGAAGGATTGCCAAACATGACTTCCCTGATTTTATAATCTAATTCCGGGTATTTTGTTGGAAGTTCGATATCTACGTAGAGTTTGAAAAATTCACTACCGATTTGGATGATTCCATATTCGTTGTAATTCTTGAACCCCTCCTTAGCTATATGTTTTTGGGGCAGGGCGTTAATCTGTCCTTCTGCACTAATTGAGGATAGTACCATCAATAAAGATAGCAAGAATTTTGCAACGGTGATAGGTGAAATAAAACTTTTAGTCATATTATCATTTCTTGATGGAATTATTGAAGTCATCTTGAATTTTTCCAAAGAAACCGAGTTTCTTCTGATGTATAATGAGGTTGACAGTTTTGTTCTTGCACTTGATGACAACAATGCCAGACCGACTCTCTCCTGTAGTATTCTTCTCTGCCTCAACGGAGATACGGTCTTTCGTCAGGCTGGGGTAGACGCCGACCCATTCTGGAGTCGACTCAATGCTCCAGTCATCATAGTTGCAGATAACTCTTACACTTTGTTGGCCTTTGGGTTTACCCTTAAATTCCAGTTGGTCAGTTGATAGTTCCAATTTGACTTGCTGCACATCGTGTTTTGGTTGTGGATCATGTTTCTTAGTAGAATCGCTGTTAATGATGGGTTTAGGAACAGGATTGTTGATCTTCGAGATATTACGACGACATACAGCAATTTGCTTGTCACACATCTTTTTGTTCTCTTTTGAAACGTATAACGTCCTTGCTGCCTTAAATCTAGCTATTGCCTCATTCTGACTAGAAACAGTCTTTTTCTTTTGAAGTTCAATGCCTTTCTTGTACTCTGAATCAGCATCTGTCTGTGCATGGCTCTCTATTGAGAGGCATATCATGAAGAGAAAAAGCAAAAATCTATATTTTTGAATCATATTTCTATTTTTTATTGTTACTTTTTAAATTTCTTAGCAATCATATTACACTGCTGGGTAGAGACACGTGGTGCTCTTTTGTTTCCCACCATGATATAAGATTCATCGGCAGACATTACAAAAGATTCATTCATTTGGTTAACGTAAAAATAGTAGTTACCCATATCATCTATACCCTGATACGTTAGCATATAATCCATCTGCCGTGCACCCTCAAACTCTGTAGCACTATAATATACACCATATTCGTTACTCACCTGCATCAATGCCACAATGGACGAATTGTCGGAATACCACCACACACATGCCTGATATCCTGTATCATTAGCTTGCTGTATGAAATCTTGTTCCATTTGAGTGAAATTATAAGAGCCGGCAACTGGACCTGGAACAGGATTTGGAAGTGGATTTGGTGTCGGATATGGAACAGGCTCAGGAACTGGAACAGGATCTGGGTTAGGATCTGGGTTAGGATTGATTTTTCTGATATTTTTTTTGCACTGTGCAATCATGTTATTACACTTGTTCTTTTTTTCTGTAGAGTTATACATGATTTTAGCAGCACTAAACTTCTCTATTGCTTCTTTTTGTTTTGCAACAGTCATTGTTTTCATTAGCTGCACTCCTTGTGCATACTCTTTGTCAGCATTACTTTGTGCATACAGGCTTACAGACAAGCAGCATATTAACAGAGTAAAAAGCAGTCTTCTATATTTTTTCATCTTAATATTTTTTATTTGAGTTGATAAATTCTTCTAAAGCATGTTGACGTTCTCTATATGTAATAGAGAGATCAGACCTGTCAAGGTCTTCAAGTTCTCTTGCCTGTTGGGTAATCACCTTAAGGGCATTCTCAATAGCAGACCATACCTTCTTTTTCTTTGTAGTTACATCAGATAATTGGGTTGTATATCTGGAATCGTTGCTAATAAGATTCTCTATTTCCTCATAGGTACGATATGCTCTCATAAGAGATTTTTCATAATTGTCGTTCTCACTGTTTCTACCATGTTTTGCGTATTGGTCAGCTTTTCCCATAAGGTTGTTAATGGATGCAGTAAGATCTTGCTTTTGCCCTGTATCAGGCATCTGTCCTGTATCAGGCATCTGTCCTGTATCAGACTTCCCTGGATCAGGCTGTGATGTGATGGGTGATGCAGGAGTTTCGTTTTGAGCTGATAATGACGTGTTTGTGATGTTCGAAACAACAACAGGTTCTTTCTTACCGCTCATCATGGAGAATAATATGCCTCCAAGAAGCAGGATAATCACAGCAGCTGCGCCAGCAATTAGCATCATCATGTTCTTGGATAGTCCAGTGCTCATGCTTTGAGGGTTCTCCAGTGCCACTCTCATCTCTGCAGAAGATTGGAACCTCTTGTCTTGGATTTTTTCGCATGCCTTAGCTATAATGGCTCTCAACTCCTTGTTTCTGATTACATCCAATGGCATTTTTGCTGTCAGTTGCATATCGAGAATCTCATGACGTGCGCCCTCAAATGGTGTATGTCCAACAATGCACTGATACAGCAGAATACCCATTGCATAGATATCTGTAGTCTGATTCTGGTGTTGGATATCTCCCAGAGCCAGTTCTGGAGCAGCGTATTCGGGCTTGCCCATAAATTTTCCTGCTACCGTCAGTGATTTGTCGCTCGTTGTCAGTGTTCTCATTTGTTTGGCGATGCCGAAGTCAATGAGTTTGATGTGGCCATCACTCGTAACCATGATATTAGAGGGGTCAATGTCACGATGGATATATCCAGCATCATGCAGGGCCATCAGACCAGAAAGGATATTAATTACTACTATCTTTGCAAAATGCTCCGAATCATTTCTGTAGTATTGAAGTAATTGTGCAGCGAACGGAATGACATTTCCATTGCGGTCTGTCGTTTTGCCTGCCATAAGGTCGCTGAGAGAAACACCGTTGAGCAGTTCGCTGACTACATGAAAGTGCTTCACAATCTCGCCATTGGGTTGTCGTTCATCGATTTCGATAAACCCCAGCATCTCTACAAGATTATCGTTACGGAGTTGGATGGAAGCTTCCCTTCTTGCACGATCAATAGCCTGGGCAGGTAGGTCATCAAACATAAATTTGATGGCAACGGGACGTGTAACACCAGTGCGTTCTTCCACACGGATGCCTTCAAACACTTGTCCCATTCCTCCTACGCCTATAGGTTCCGATGAATCGTCTACCTGATAGTAGACTCCCATCTTCCTCTCTTCTTCTCCTTGTATTCTTACAAAAGCCATTTCTTCTCCTTATTTATATATAGGATTATATTTCGGGTTGTCTTCCTTGCTCAGTTCCTTTACATCGGAAAGTTTAATCTTCTGAACTATATTAGACTCCATATTGACCAGCAGGTAATTCTTACTGTCGGAGTCGTTGGAATAATCTATTTCGATGATAATTCCTCGGATAGACTCATCGTCGGTTGTCTTGATGATATCTATAAGTTCAGACTGTTCGAAGATGCTTTGATTCGGATTGGCTGGCTGATACTTTTGATTAACGACATCGTCAAGCAGGAACGACATCATAATACCGTTCTTCTGATAGAGACTGAGTTGGTTGTCAGACTCTCCTGCATACTGTCCTTCATACTTCTTGCCATTGCGCAGCTGATAGATTCTGTTGATGCCGGAAAGTTGGTTCTTAGGGCGCCGATCGGCCTTGATAGACTCAATGTCCTTCCAGGATATGACGTATGAATTTGGTGAGAGCTCCAGATATTTTACGTAGACACCATATTCCAATACCTTTACTTGCTTTACAACAGAATCGCCAAGGTTGGCTCCTGGCAGATACTTGATATCGTTCATCTCAACAAAACTGCCCTGATCTGTACTTTCAAGTGCATCATTCTTCTTTGCCCATTCTTTCCAGGCGTCAGGAAGCAAGTTTTCGGCTACTTGGTTAGATGTCACAGATACAAGGTCTTTGCTGACCCAGATGACAGCATTGTCCGTATGGAATGTCATCTTGTCTATACCGTCCTGCTGCTGGATATAGCCGTTGAGCACAGAGCCGTTCTTCAGAGTTACTTTCTGAAAGACTACGGCGTTAGCTGATACCCATATGACAGCAAAAACGAATAAAGATATAATTTTTCTCATATTCTTATTTTACTACGTGTGGACTCTCAACAATCTTTTTTACGTATTTTGCTTTTATTGCATAATTATATCCTTGGGTGGAAATCTTACTCATGCCTGCATGGTGGACTCCTATCAGCATACCGTATTTATTGAAAACAGGCGATCCGCTAGCACCTCCGTCTGTAGGAGCATTATAGCCGAACTCAAATTCAGAGTCTTGCTGGATAATGTCGCCACCTTGAGCGATAACCTGTATTCCTTTCTCGTTATTGGGTTTCTGTAATAGTGAGAATTGTCCACGAGGGAATCCTATTGTATAGACATGTTCTCCAACAGTTAATGATTCATTGGTAAGATCCATCGAATCAGCAATATTGACATAACGTGTTCCTGATGGCAGTTCAGCTTTTTCAGACTGGATAAGTGCCACGTCCTCATTTATGTCGTCGCCCGCTGATAGTATTCTGCAAGATACGGCATTTTCTAAAGAATAGTATTTGCCTTGGGGAACAAATACTAACCTGTCAAGTACACCCACAATTTTTATTTGTGAGATATAAGCAATATCTTCCTTGGAAACAAATATCGTTGCTAGCACTCTTTTGTATTCTAATTCCATCTTTTGTATTGTATCATCCCAAAGCCAAGGTTTCACTACATGCAGATTAGTGATGATTTTACCGTCTTTGGAAATGAAGAATCCAGTGCCACTATAATATGGTAATTCTTGAGTCGATTGAATAGGTATGAATTTTCCTTGGTCCATGAAAAAGTTGAGTGGAAGATTATATTTTTCCATAATCTCTGTTGGGACTCCTGTTACTTGGAAATGATAGATGCCTTCAAGATATACAACAGAGTTGTTGTAGGTAGCATATAATTCTCCATCTGTATAGGTCTTCTTTAATCCACCTGCCATGTTGTAGATTGCAGATCCTACACCGCAAAGCAGTATTATGCAGGCTGCTGCAATGGCAATCTTCTTCCACTCAAAAGCAGGCCACTTGACGGGCGAGTTTGCAAGATTCAGAGGTACGCCTCCACAGACAATAACATTGTTTTTCTTAATCTGAACAGGAACATTCGACTGTATCTTTCTCCCGTCTACGGTTGTGCCATTCTTACTATGGTCAATGATATATACCTTATTATCTTTTCCAACCTTAATCGTTGCGTGGTATCGGCTTACAGTGCCACCACTGATCTTGATGTCGTTGTTGGTGTGTGAACCTATGCCATATACTGCCTTATAAGCAGAATTATCCTCCGGCATGGGAACTCTGTCCCATGGGAGATCTACATCTGCCAGCTTAACCGGATCACCACGTCGGATAGTAACAGGCTTACCAGGGGCAATAGCCTGATTCATAATATACGTACCATTACTACTACCCTTATCTTCTAGCAGGATATCACCACTATTGGTCAGAGTTATCTCCGCATGGAAAGAACTGACTCTGTCGCTATGTAATACTATATCACAACTGGCGTCTCTTCCTATTTTTAATAGTCTCATATCTTCTCTGTTTTTAGGTTAAAAAAATTAATGAAAACGTTTTTTCTGAGCTGCTTCTTCCTTTTTCTCAGGTTCTGGCTCCTTCTTTGGACTGTCCTTCTTGGCAGAATCCTTCTTCTTTACCACCTTTTTCTTCGCATTCTCTTTTTGATCTTTCAAAGAGTCGTTGGCAATAGAGTCGTTAGGCTGTTGGGTATTGACAGAGTCGGGAGCAGCATTCGCATCCTGAGACAGACTGTCAACAGCCATTGGTATTGGTGGTTGTGAAGCAGGTGTCTTTCCGCCAGAGAAAGATTTATAGCCATATATACCACAGACAATGAGAGCAACAGCCAGAATACCAGCAATAGCATAGCGTATTATGGCAGCCCTCGGATTGGGTATCATATTCCAGTCGAGCGTATATACATGAGCGAAGGAAATGCTGTCATTACGGGTTACAGGCACTTCTACATTTGAACTTATTTTAATACCATTCACATATGTACCATTTTGGCTAATATCCGTAATGGTCATGCTCCCTGATGAAGATACTTTCAGGGTTGCGTGTCTGCGACTGATGACATCACTATTATCGTCAATCTCTATGTCGCAGCCATGTTCTCTTCCAATTGAATATACTTTCATATAACTTACACTTTCTTGGCTTTAGAATTGAATCAATGTTAGTTTCTATAATAGCTATCGTCAGATTGTCATGCCCACCACCGTTTTCCTGTCCGAGCTTGTCTATTTGAGAGGCAATATCCTCAACCAGATTGTTCAAGTCCGACTTCTTGTTGGAAAACAACTTCAAAAGATCCTTTTCTGGTAGCATCCCATGAATTCCATCTGAGCAGAGTACAAAACGGTCACCTTTCTTATAGGGAAGTTCGGCGATGTCGACTTCAACATCTGGAGCGATACCTAATGCTCTGGTGATTACATTTGATTGTTCTGAAAGACGTGCCTGCTCTTCTGTTATAGTTTTCCGCTTAACGAGCTCGAAGACCATAGAGTGGTCGAATGTACGGAAAATCTTTTTCTTACCCCTAATCTGGTATACTCTACTGTCTCCCACATGAGCAACAAAGGCAGACTCTTCTGAAATGAGCAGAATCGTTGTTGTTGACCCCATCCCCTTTAGTTCCGGAACTCTGTCTGCTTCTGCGATAATAGCCTGATTAGCTCGTTGTACAGCTTTTGTGATAACATCTGTTGATGGAACGTCTTCATCGGCATCATATATTTCTGCCAATATTTCTTCTGCAGCTATCGTGGATGCTGTTTTACCACCAGGACCTCCACCCATACCATCGCATACTGTCACAAGAAGACCTCTTGGAGTCTCACTGAATCCGTAAGAGTCCTGATTCTCTGCACGTCCTCCAATCATGGATTCAGCAAAACCTGTGCAGTATGGCGTATGTTCAGTGTGAAGTTTCTGCATATTTACATAGCGATAGTTCCACCATTATTACCAGAACCTTCCGGCTCAAACCCTACAGTGCCATCTTTAGGCCTTTGGCTTCTTCCATAAGGAGAGCTTGCTGCTCCACCAGGCTGTGAGCTCTTTGCGGCGGGTTCATCTACCGTGAGGAATTCCTCAGATACCGATAAACCAAAACTGCTGGCATCGATCAAGATCAGCGCCAGTTCATAATGATCACCAATGGTAATAATATCACCGCTCTTACATTCTACTGCAGTGAATCCAAGGCTTTCACCATTAAGCATAGTACCATTGGTAGACTGAGCATCACATATTGAGGCAATCACCTTTTCTGGGTTCTTCATCTTCCGGATAACCAAAGTGGCATGGTCAGAAGAAACAGTCCCCTCTGAGAGAATAACGTCGCAGTCTGGGCTCTTGCCAATATGGTTTTGTCCGATCTGCAGTGGCCAGAATTCGCCAGCTGCTGTCTTTGAGACAGAGAAAAGGAAACCTGCGATTGGTTTGTCTGATACCAATGGCATTCCTTTAACAGGACTAAACTGACCTGCATTGGTGACACGTTGTGCATGTGCAGGATTGTCTGTCATACCAGAAACAACTGTTCCTTTTCCTGTTTGCCGTACACTGCCATTACGGGAATAAAAACTGGAATTTACGTTGTTGTTAGAATTGTCGGCAGGTTCAAATCCTGGAATTACGGTTTTGTTCTGTGACATAAGCGAATATTTTTAGTTAGTTTTGACATTATTGTTAAAGTAATATTCTAATTCGAGGGCAAATATACAAAAAATATATTAAACTGTGATATTTTTGGCTCAGAAAATTGCAAAATAATGAAAATTTTAATATCTTTGCATAAAAATCTAATTTTTTACTAACTTTTTCTACTTATGGCAAACAAGGATAAGAATATTTTTAAGAGAATCAAGTCGTCTTCTTGGGCAAAGGGATTATTAACGACATTTATTGGTAGTTTGCTTTCAATCAGCCTCACTTTTGGTGTAAACTCTTGTCGTGATACTTTCCAACAAAAGGCAGACCGTCATCTTGCTGCTTTGATGGTGCTTGGCAATATTGAGATGTTCGCAAGGAATCTGGAAACATGGCAGAAGGAAAATCAGCCTTTTGATTCTGCCTGTGCCATTGTTCTTGCGTTGCCAGAGGATGCTATAAGTACTTTGTCAGACGATTCACTTGATTATTATGTTACTATCTTGAAATCCCCAAACCCGACAATCGTTTCCCATGATGAGACTGCTGCCAAGATATTCTCTAATAATATTGAAACGTGGAAAAATGTAGGCAACGCCATGTTCATCCAAAAAGTAGGACAGCTCTTTTCTGTTATCACTACCGCTAAACAGATACTAGATAATATAGGAAAACAAATAAGTGACTATTATCAGGAATCCATGACTTCACGCCTTGGTTCTATCAGGGATGGGAATATTGCATTCTTGAAAAGTCGTGGTTTAAGGCAATTGATGCTTAATGCGCATTATGCCTATAATGGATATCCAAACTACACAAAAGCGTATCTGAGATATTGGAATAAGAAATGTATGGATCTTATTGGCGTGACAGAAGAGGAAGTAAACCAACATCTTGCTGGTCTTGAAGAGCAAAAAAGAGATGAAGACAATGAGCCCAAAATAGAGGACTTTATGTAATACCATTCACAATGATCCTGGACTAAAAAAAGCCGGAAGCGAGAAACTTCCGGCTTTTTTGGTGGCTTTTACCGTCTGCTTATGTGTACCATATCGATGGCATTGCTCCCGGTAATGAACTTGTGCCCTTGTTTGTTTCGGCACTTCTCTTGATTTCTTTGGTCTCGTTCTTAGTTGACATAAGCGCAAACATTTTTAATAGTTATATCGAATTTCGCAACAAATATACGTTTTTTTGAGCCATCTTCCTAATATATATTCAATTTTTGCTATCGATTTAACATCTTTTCGTAGTTTTTGCATATTTATCCATTTGGTATTCAAAGGACAATTTGGAATCTGCCCCAATGAATTTGGGGACGGTTTTTCGTGTTTGAGGCTTTTATAGCATTTTTTATAGGAAAAGCTTTGTTGTTTCAGAAATTATTATTATTTTTGTCCCGAAAATAAAACTATATCAATATGAGAACTAAAACATTTACACTAATCGTAATGCTGTTGTATATAATAGGTATACAGGCGCAGACATCAAAAGTGAACGTAACCATTGATGGCCCTGGCGTGGTAGATGAATATTACGTCCTTAATTCTGATGGTAGTAAACAGATTAAGTTGAAGGCTGTTCCAAGTAAATTCCTTGGTAATGTAACCTTTGATGGCTGGAGTGGTGATGCCACAGGTACCAGTGAGGAACTGACAGTCGATGCAGATAAAGCTCAGAATATCCAGGCTACGTTTACCTATCATCGACCTGTGAAGAAATACCCTCTAGTAAACCTCAAGCAATCATGGGCTCAGATGGGCAAGCCGATGTACTACGAAATGCCTCCAATATGGGAATCAGAAGACCTGTATAACTGGCGTGGCCATTCATATCTTCCCGTGGATTATAATCGTGACGGCTATATAGATTATGTAAAATTCCCAATGAAGGGAGGAATGGGTACCGATAACCATCGTGAGAATGTTCGTTTCTGGTTAGGCAAACCTGATGGCTCTTTCGAGGAAGATCCTTTAAATGATAACCGAATGTTAGGCACAGTTTATTCTATTCATATAAAGTATGCCGACCTCAATGATGACGACTATCCTGACTTCTGTTCTTTTAGTACTGGTTATGATAGAAATGGCACAACATTTGACTACCCTGTAATTTTAATGAGTAGTCCTGATGGGCGCTATACAGACGTGCGCTTTGAGGATTGGGGTAATGCCCACTTCCATGGAGGAGAGGTGGGTGATATTGACAATGATGGAGATATAGATGTAGTGTTTCTTGACGGGAACTTAGAAAACCAACCATTTGACAACTCCTTACTGTTAATTAATGACGGTAAAGGCAACTTTACAAGGAAGCACCTTTCTGAGATAGTTGATTTTAGTGAATTAAAGAAGATATATTCTAACGCTGTATATTCTTCCATTCAAGGCCATCATGGTGATTTAAACATTATTGATCTGAATAATGACGGATATAATGATTTGTGTTTTACAGGCAATGACGTCTTTGATCCAGATGGGTCGAACTATGTATGTGCTCAAGTTGTTATGTGGGGTAGTAGTACTGGAAAATTTGGCGGAACCAATTATTCTCTGCTTCCCAAATGTCGCTTGGGTTATTCCATCTGCGAAGATATGGCATTCTATGACTTGAATGGAGATGGAGTCAAAGAGATTATCGTAGAAAGAAATGGTGACGGGCAATTAGGAGGCACACAATTCTATGTAGGAGGGTACTTACAGGTGTGTGAATGGGATAATGGCCAATATATAGATAAAACGGAGCATTACATTCCGATTGAGCATCAGGCTTATAACAAAGCTAAATCAGAAACATGTATATGGATAGAGAACTTTGACGGCACTGACTATCTCCTATCTAGTGGTGGTGAATTCTTCTATCCTGGTCTTGGAACAGGTGTTTTTAAGGTCTATGCTATTCGGAATGGTAGATTGGAGTCTTTGGAAACAGACTTGAAGACAAAAATATCATCTTTTGATGAGGGATTGCCAATTTATGTAGATGGTCCCATGCTTTCTGATACGCGAACTTGTAATGATGGTGTCAATCCTATAGATACAATGGCAGAACACTCTTGGGTTGACATTTCTGATTGGGATGCTGTTGGCGGCAATATGTGGCGAATTAATATGGCTCATCGCAAGGACACCCATTTCGGTAGGACCTGCATCCGCTGGAACAGGGATGGACAAGATCCAAGTAAAGAACTTGAATTACAGAAAATTACCTTTGGTTTTGTTTCCGAAGTTGACTTTCATAAGTTAGCAGATGAAGGTTACTATCTAGAGTTCTATATCAAGAATTCGGATCCGAATCTGACAATGGATATAACATTCGAGTCAGACAAAGACCTCGAAAATCCATATGAGTATTATCACCCCTATAGTACAGTCTTCAGTATTCGGAATGTTGAAGGTGGCAGTTTTACTGGTGGATGGCAGCGCGTATTGATACCATTAGCCATATTTGAAGGAGATGTTGAGTTCAAAAAAAATATTATTTCTTTCTCAGCCCAAAAAGGCGATTTGAGCAATGAGTTCTTCCTTGATGATATCCGCATCCGCAGACTATATGAATCAGGGATCGACGACTACGACCGCGCCTTTATGAAAGACTATCTTGATGGCAGTTATATGACAAAAGAACGCACAGCTCAGGTACGTTCTCAAGAATTCAAGTCGATGTTGAAGGTCCTGATAGATAAGTTCGCCCCTGATTCCATCAACTATTTCAATAGTTATATTTCAGACGAAGACATACCTCTCACTCGCGGTATGGCTACAATCATGGCTTACTATACGGCCAGAAGCGTAGGCGCAGAAACGAATAATGCTGCATTCGGTGATACGCCTGCCGACATGTGGGATTGCGATTTTAGGGAGTACGACAATCTGCTTCCTCATTGGAACGATCGCCCTGAGACAGATTTTCCAGAGGGCAAGTATTGGCGTGGGGATCCTTTTAGTAACTGGCAGGCAGGCTGGTGGTTTAATAATTGCCATGTGTCTGATAAGAGTGGCATAAATATCATTGCTTTAGACAAGACGGCAAATTCATTCCACATGAATGATCCGTTCACATGGGAGGATGCTATCTGTGCCATCACCCGTCTCTACGACAGTCTTGACCCAGAGAAGGTTGCAGCAGGCATAAGTACTCTAAAGATTAATCCCTATTCGCAGCCAGGTGTTTACTATAACCTCCAGGGCCAAAGAGTGGAGAATCCCGTAAAGGGTATATACATTAAGAATGGAAAGAAGATAGTTATCCATTAAATATAACTCTAAAAACAAACTATAATGATGAAGAAAAAAACAATTCTTATAGCGGCTGCAGCAGTGTTTGTATTATACGGAATGAGTCTTGTCGAGTCTGGTGAAGGAACAGGTGAGAATGAAGCCGAAAGCGAGGGAAGTGGACTCTTTAGTGGAATATCTAACATGTTCGGTGAGAGCGAGGAAGAAAAGGAAGAGCCTGACGAGACTTTCGCAGACTACAAGGATGCAGAGATCGAGCCATTCAAGTCGTTTGCGGTTCAGGATCAGGAGGCAAGGCAGTATGCTACTATGAACGGTAACAATATTGACATCTGGTGGTTTGCCGACTCAGTGGAGGTTGTGGCTATTGCGAAAGTATACAACCAGTATTCAATGAACTTCACCGCAGGCTTTTCCAGTGCTGCAGGCGAGATAACCCACACACTGCTTCCCCAGGGTAGGGATGAAAGCGGAAACTACGTTTTTGCAGAAGAGTGGTCGAAAAACAGACTTACCATGGCTTCAGACATGTCATGGTTGAATACGATGAACCTGAAGACTTATAATAGGGCATCACTAGAACAATGCGACAAAGTGCTGGCTTATTCAAAAAGAAAAAGCCTATACTTATCGAAGAAATACTGGGTGTTCACAGACTTCTTTCAAGACATCCAAAAGACATATCAGTTTGGTCCAGACCCGGATGCAGACATGATGGTATGGGGTAATCAGAAAGATGTATTTGCGTTGGCCTATATACCAATGGTGAAAAAATATGCCTTCGCCACATACGAAGGATGGACGTATGTGGGTTGTGATGCAGGACCGCAAGGGCAGGGCACAGGCGGTGGAACGTCCTATCTTGTGGCTCGCAACGATATGAATATCCGATACAATATGGAAGTGTCGGCTGACAAGAAACAATTGACGATAGGCGATAAGGTCTATCCAAGACTGACAATCAGGAAGGCTACACGACTCATTGAGGCATTGCGTGATGAGCAGGATAAGAACACCACTCCTGAACAGTTTAATCAGATGTATCAGACATACGCCAACCTTGCTGCCAGCAAGATGCAGACCATCAACAATCTAAACATCAAGGAGGTCTATAAGTTCTCCGTCCGCAGTGAACTTCGCGATGCACAACAGAAGATGCGACAGATAAGGCAGCGAGCCATGAAGATAGGTTTCCAGATGCAGCCGAGTCCTTATGAGGGACAGGACCCGTCGTATGATCCGGGTATCAAATACCAGATGGAACGAGATGGAGTAAGGTATGGACAACCTAAATATCGGCACAGGGATGAGCCAAGGGCTTACGGAGAGTAAAGAATGATGAATATAAGAGGAATAACAGATAAGATTCTCAATTACTGGTGGGCATATACCCTTATCTCTCTTTCGGCGATAGGGGCACTGATCCTTATGGAAATAAAGAATGTCCATCTGTCTTGGTTAGAGGATATTTGCGGGTATGCTTTCATGTTGGCAGCAGCCCTGCAGCTGGCGGCTTTGGTGATATCTGTCGTCAGACGTCGTTTCCTGGTAGCCCTATTCATCTTCTTGGGCGGTATAGTAAACATCTATGCTTTTATGATGCTGGTCTTTATGCAGTGGATGACCCAGGGCGAAAATGATGATTTCGGGCAGCGACATCCCATACCTGCAGGCATGGTGTGTCAGGAGCCGGATGAGTCATTCTGCGAGGATGATGTTGACAGCACCGATACCTCTTCCTGGCTTCGTATACAAAAGAATTCCCAGGGCGGAATCTATGATTACCAGTATTTCTCGAAATCCCTGCCCGATGGCTATATCTATCTTAAATGCTATGAGGCTACAGAGAATATCCTTCTGTCGGAAGATCGGATGATGATGAGGACCAAGGTTAATGTCAGGCAACATGACCGTTTCGGTCCTGTAGGCGGTTATTGTGTATTTACTATCTACGAGGGGGCGTGGGGAGATTATTACCCTGTACGTGTGGAGGTATGGCACCATGGTGAAAAGACCGGCAAAGACCAGATGCTAACCAGTAAGATATACAAGATGGAAGGTTGGCAGAAGTGAAAACATATAGAAATGATAGTAATGAGCATATAAAATCTATTAAAAACAATGTGATTATGAAGAGTAAACTTTGGATGCTGGCCGCCATCCTTTCCTGCGGCTTTCTGTTGACTTCTTGTAAAGATGTGGCTGGAACTGACGACAATCCCGTCAACCCCGAGCCTGCGCCCCCTACTAACATCGTCGAACAAACCGACTTCTCATCCTACATCGACATGAACACCTATGCCGGTGATGACTTCTATCGGTATGCCGTCGGTAAGTGGCTGGCCGAGAACCCGCTGGGTGATAAATCAGCTAACGGCACACTTGCCCAGCAGTCAAATAACACTGACGATTTCCTGGCCTCTCTGGCCACATCTACCGACGAGGTTATCTCGCGTCTGAGAAACGACTTCAATGTTTCTTCCGTCACGTCCGATCTGGCGATTGTCAAGGAGAAGGTAAACTACATCAATAGCATTACAAGCATCGAAGATATGTATAAGGCGATGGGCCAGATGATGCTGGCTGGTTACCATGCGCCATTCTTTTTTACCTCAGTGGCTTATGAACGCACTGTGAGCCCATTTTTTGCCTTACCCGAAAATTCATCTTTCTACGATCTCGATGATGAGAGTATGAAAAAATATGGCGGTATGACAGATGCTGAAGTTAAAAAGACCGAAGAACTCATTGATTCGTGGGAGAAGTTGCTTGTGGACAAAGAATTGATAGCAGGCAAATCAGGACGTATTCCCCGGCATATCCTTGAGAGCCGCCTTGTGAAATTCAATTTCACCTTGACGCGTGCGGGTGGGTCAAATCCTCTACTCTCCATCTTTACCTCGATGGGATTCAAAGAGGATGATGCCAAAGCGATGGTCTACGATGAGTACGAGCATATCAACACATTCCTTGCCAAACTGACCCTCGACCAGCTGAAGCTCTTTAATATCTATATGGTGCTGAATCGCGACCTGAACTACATCCCACAGGAAGAAACGGATACTTTCAAAAATCTGCTCACTCATCTGATAGAGACCAAGTATGGTCCGTTGAGCGTCCTCGTCAGCGAGATATACAACAAGACCATCCCTGCTGCCAACCGTACAGCAGCCACCGCTATGGCCTCCGAGTTCCGCAAAACTTTCAAGGATCGCATCAACAAACTCACCTGGATGAGTGACGCCACGAAGGCAAAGGCTATTGAGAAGTTGGAAAACATGGATATCAATATCGGATGGCCCGACGATGAGAGCAAGCGAGCCGACTGGACGGTGAAGGTGCCTGCAGTAGTGACCGAAGGCAAGTCGTCTTTCTATACCGATGTCCTTGACATCTTTATACAGCAAGCTAAAATCGCAATTAAGAAGATTAACAGCAAATCCAAAGAAGACCTGTTCTATGCCGATGAGGTCAGCTCGTATTCTTTTGAGAGCAATGCTTACTATAGCCAGGTAAACAACGCAGTCTATATCTTGTCGAGCAATCTCGTACCGCCTATCTTCGATCCTGGGCGCAGCGATGCCATCAACTATAGCGTTCTGGGCGCTTCAACCATCGGCCACGAGATAACTCACGGCTTCGATCCGGGAGGCAAGAACTATGACAAGACAGGCAAGCAGGCTCCTTGGATGACAGCGGCCGACTCTCTTGCCTTCGATGCTCTCAGCAATAAGATAATCGCCCGGTTCAATACACTGTCTATAGGAGATATCTACAAGTGCGACGGCAAAAAGACCGTGACGGAGAATACTGCCGACCTCGGTGGCCTATATATCGGCTATGATGCCTTAATGAACCTGCTTGACAAGAAAGGGGTGACGGGAGCAGAGCGCGATCGTCAGGGCCGAGAATTCTTCCGCGGATTCGCCTACGCATGGATGGGTAACTTGAGTGAAAAGAAAATCAAGTCTTATGCGAAAGACCCACATTCTCCCAATTCCTTGCGCGTAAACGGAAATGTATACCTGATGGATGAGTTCTACCGTCTGTTCAACATATCGAGCGGCAATATGTACCTCGCGCCAGCCGACCGCTTAGTGATCTGGTAGTCTTAAAGATCAATCGGCTGTCAGAGAATTAACTCTGGCAGCCGATTTGATTTAGAGATTGCTAAGTCCCATACATGATGTTGCTCCGAGGGCGGTCAGTATCGCTGTGGCGATGCTCGCTACGAGCTGTACAATCCACTTGAGGGTTTCCTTCTTCGTCATGATAATCCTCCTTTCATTACTTTTATCATTTATCCTTTATCATTTATCATTTAAGGATTTGATCAGTTACCCGTCTCGAAACCGCCGCTGCCGATATTGCTGCCGTTCTTGGTGAACACCTTGGTGGCTGCCTCGCTGCTTTCACCGTTCTTGATGGCGATAGCCTTAACGGTAGTGGTATCAGTCAGGGTGATTGCCTCGCTGTACAGAGTGCTCTCTGCGTTAGGAGCCGTGCCGTCTGTGGTGTAGCGAATCTCTGCTCCGTCAGGACCACTAATTGTCACCTCCGTGCTCTCATCGAATGGAGTCTCACCACTGATTACGGGAGCCTCTACGCTTGCGGTCTCAGAGCCCGTCGAAGAGCCGTTGCCTGACCCCTGCTCTGAACCTGAGCCGTTCTCAGAGCCTGTGCCGTTCTGCTCATTCTGCTCCTCCTCATTGTCCTCCACAGTACCTGGGTCAGACGATGTCACACGCTTCACCTCATTACCGTTACGGTCGTAGCAGGTAATCTGGATGGCAGTGTTTGCCAGCTCGTCCTTCAGGTCTACTGCAGGAACGAAGATGATCCTTCGGGTCTTGATGAGCGATGTCTTCACCTTGTTCACATCCTCCACTGCCTTCGCACGGAGTCCGAAGCGCATGCTTCCCAGACCTGGCAGAGCCACAGAGTGACCTTCGGTTGCCCATGCCTTGATTACCTCACCGGCTGCATCCCAGCACGCCTGCATCACTCCCTTGCTCACTCCACTGCGGAGGGCTGCCTCCTTGATTACCTTCTCTGTGGTCAGAGGGATGTACAGCTCGGGCTGCATCACATAGCGGTAAACGCCTTCATCCTGTTTGTTGAACTTGATCTTCTTCTCAACTGCTTTTACTTTAAGTGCCATAATTTAATTAATTTAAAAAGTTAATAGACTGTTGTTAATTATTTTCTTTGTCGCCATTCGGACTCTCAATTTTGGCTCTGCCCAGGAAAAATTCCCTCGTGCACTAGGTATAATTTTCTCCCTGCCTAGGCCGCAAAAAAATCATCCTCTTTTTGACATTGCAAAGATACGAACATTTTCGCCCGATAGCAAGGTTTTGTTTTAAAACTTCTAGTTAAAATTTGTAAAAATCAAAAATAGACCGTCACAGCGTCACAGCGTCACTGCGTCATTTTTGATTTTTTGTAAATATGCACGCTTTTCGCTTGCAAAAACCCAAAAGTTCGCGTACCTTATATATAATATAATAAATAATTAATATATATTAACTATTCTTCTCTTTTATCTCTGTGTGCATTCCATTTTTTCTAAAAATGACGCAGTGACGCAGTGACGCTGTGACGCGTATGTCACACCATGCCTGTCACCGTGTGATGTTCCTCACCAGCTGTTGAAGCCCGTGGGGATTTTTTTGATTTATTTTTGGCGATATGAAAAATATTCGCTACCTTTGCAATATGAAAACGAAAAACCTATACATGAATAATGGGGAACCGATGAAGTCGTGGGGACAGGTATGAAGTGAACCCCCTTGATTTCTCGAAACTTGAATAAATAAATATCGGGAAATGTTTGTTGGGAAAGAAAAAAATGTATACCTTTGCAGTCAAAAATAGAATTTTTAGAACAAATCAAAAGAGAAAAAAATGAAAAAATTGAACATGATTATCTTGGCAGCCATTATGATGTGTTGCCTTGGAGGGCTTTCATCGTGCCAGACAAATGATGACAATCCATTACCTCAGAGCGAAGAGACCACTCAACTGGAGCAGTTGAAGAAGAAACTTGTAAAGGGTTTGATGGTCGACGTATCCGACTATCTGACGGGCGACGACGGTATCTTGATTTTCAACCTGAAGGAAGACGGTACACTGGAATGTGCCGACATCGATGAAGGAGAAGAAGGCAAGGAGGAAACCGTCAATATCCTGACAGGCAAATGGACTGCCTTCCATGAGAAAGACAGCGACGGCACGCTCGCCCCTGGCTTCAATGTGATTTTCGACTTTGTGGCTGCCTCGGAGGAAAGCTCCGACGACTCGGACATGAGTGAGGAGTCGAAGACCGTGAAGTACTATGTGGGGGAGAGTGAGGACGGAATGCTCATTCCCGTCAGCGAGATGTCGCTGGAATATATGAACATGCTGATGGATCTGAACGCCGGCACACAAGCACGCACACGCGGCCTCTTAAGCTTTGTAGGCATAGTAGTAAACTTTGCGCGTCAAGTTGGAAGGGACTTGTTAGGCATAGACCCAACCAACAAGACGCTCGACAAGGAGCAGTGCCAGAAGTTCTGGAAGGGTGTGGAGGATTTGCTCAAGGAAAAAAAGCTCACTACTACGAGCTACAACAACTGGATGACGGACATCTATAAGGGCAAGGAGGACAAGATTCGTCTCTGCGACATGAACATACCTGGCTCTCACGACTCGTGGACCTACTCGACCCAGGCTACCAGCCTGTGGTCATCGGCCCAAAATGTGGATGTCACGACCCAGTGGAACAATGGCGTGCGCTTCTTCGACCTCCGCGTGAGCATGGTTAATGGTTTCAAAGTGCGACATGGACCACAGGGATTCATGTACGTTTCAGATGCGGTTGAAGAGGTGATGAACCAAATCAGAACCCACAAGGGCGAGACGGCCATCATCACGGTGCAGGAGGAAGGCGACCTGACACTGAATTTGGTAAAGAAAACGTATGAGCTGGTAAAGAAGTATATCGACGAAGGGCTCGTGGTGAAGAATCCGAGGAAGGATATGACGCTCAAGGACTGTGCCGGCAAGGTGATCTTCATGCAGGCGTGGAATCCCGAGGCCAAGGGCCTGGACAAGGAGCGGAAGTACCACTTCGGGCCGTTCCTGGAGACTGCCTACAACAAATATGAGGTTGGCCACATCTACTGGGGCAAGGATGCCGACTGGGCAAAGGGCGACAAGACACCCGTACACTACCAGAACCGTTGCGATAGTAAAGATACCTACTGTGAGAGTTTCTGGAGGGATAAGCAAAAGATGATGCTGGACTGCTTCGCCGGCTTCAAGAAGGAGACCGACCCCTATAGCTGGTGTATCAATCAGACGAGCGGATTCGTGGGTAGCACATTTATTCACATGTCGTATGCCAAGAATGCCAACGTGATGAACCCCTGGGCCGTCAAATACGTCTTTGAGCACATGAGTGAGAAACTGGGCGTGATACAGTGCGACTTCGCCGGCTCGAACGACCGTTTCGACGGTTACTTCTGCAACGGCTACCATCTGCCGCGCGTGGTGGCGGAGTCGAACAGATTCAGGAAGTGATGCCAAACAAATAATCCCCTCATGAAAAGCCCCGAAGGAGATGTCTGTCTCCTCCGGGGCTTCCCTTATCCCTCAGTCGCTGCCGGCAGCTCAGTGTAGTCGTGGGGACAGGTACCTGAGTCATAGCAGTCATCATACCCAAGTACCTGTCCCAGAGACTAAAAGTCATAGCAGTCATCATACCCAAGTACTGAAGTGAACCCCAAAGTTTGGACAGATTAAACATTATTGCTCATTTGGAATTGAGTCCGGTATTGTACTGGGCTCATTCCATTTAATCTAAGCTTTATTCTCTCGTTATTATAATATTCAATGTA
>Ga0310695_10000903_pt1 | contig 72705 bp, 145 predicted proteins | sample RumenRJG_04DNA_FD_203882 | JGI IMG/M metagenome (GOLD analysis project Ga0310695, IMG submission 203882) | Bovine rumen microbial communities from Lethbridge, Alberta, Canada - RJG_04 (v2) (version 2) | ecosystem: Host-associated > Mammals > Digestive system > Stomach > Rumen | place: Canada... | reverse complement strand
CAGATGAATTATATTTAACTCCTGATGATAGTAACGGATTACCAGATCAAACAGGACAATCAGGAAAGTTTTTAAAAACTAATGGAACTAATGCTTCTTGGGATAATGTTCCTGCCGGAACAGTAACATCAGTAAGAGTTCAAGCAGGAACCGGTTTAACTTCCTCAACATCAACTGCACAAAATACCACACTTAATACTACAATCAGTATCGCTTCCGGTTATAAATTGCCTACGACTACGGAATGGTCTAACAAACAAGATGCACTTCCTACGCAATCAGGTAATTCTGGAAAATTTTTAACCACAAATGGTAGTACAATTTCATGGGCTGCTGTAGATGCATTACCTAGTCAAACTGGACAGAATGGTAAAATTTTAGCTACTAATGGTACAAGTGCTAGTTGGAAAGATGAAAAAGATGCAGTTATATGGAGGCAATGGTAATGTCATTATATTGTGGCAATAATAAAGTAGCTCCAATAGTTGGAAGCATCACTAAATATGTTTATAGCCCATTACAAAGGAGTATAAATAATGGTAAATTATCTATGCCCAGTTATTCTATTAATTATACAATGGACCCAACTATAACAGATATTGATAAGTATGTGATGTCTTATGCTTATTATGAAAGTAATAAGATTATTTCAGTAGATTTAAGTAATTTAACTGATATAACTGGGAATCGTGCATTACAATATGCATTTTATAATTGTATAAATTTAACATCAGTGGATTTAAGCAATTTAGTATCAGTGTATGGACAATCTGCATTATATTATGCATTTGCAGGTTGTACTAATTTAGAGTCAGTTGATTTAAGCAGTTTAACTAGTATAAGAGAATCTGGTCTCCAATATGCATTTTATGGTTGTACAAATTTAGCATCAGTAGATATAAGCAGTTTAACTTCAATAGGGTATTATGGATTATATTATGCATTTCATGGTTCTAAAATAACTACTATAAATTTAAGTAATTTAGCTACTCTTACATCAAGTTATGCATTAGCTTATGCTTTTTATTATTGTAAATCATTAACATCAGTAAGTTTTAATGCTTTGAAAAATTTTAACGGAAATTATTATGCATTTTATTATGCATTTTCGAATTGTACGAGTTTAACTAGTATAGACTTGAGTTGTTTAGAGAAAATTGATGGAGCTAATGCATTTTATAATGCATTTAGTAGCTGTTCTAATTTAGTAACTGTTGATTTAAGAAATGCAGAAATAGATTATTCACTTAATTATGTATTTTATTATGCATTTAATGGATGTAGTAAATTAGAAAATGTGTATTTAAATAAATTAAATAGAGCAAATGGTTCTAGCTTTATGTATTATTGTTTTAGCGGATGTAGTTCATTAACAACAATGACATTCCAATCTTTATCTGAAATAAAAGGTTCACAGGCATTAGCATATGCTTTTAATAATTGTACGAGTTTAACTTCAGTAAGCTTTCCAGCATTAACTGCTGATAGTTTTGGTTCTTATACTAATCAATTTAATAATATGTTGCAAGGAGTATCAGGTTGTACTGTTCATTTCCCTGCAGCTATACAGTCAACTATAGGTTCTTGGTCAAGTGTAACAGGTGGTTTTAATGGTACAAATACTACAGTATTGTTTGATTTATAGGAGATAACATAATGTATACGAAGATAACTTATGTTGGTAAAATAAATGATATACATACTATGACTTGCGGTTTTAAAGATGATAATATGATTATTGAAGAACAAAGATTAGTCTTATATCCAGAAATAAATAATGAATTGTTACATAAAGAAACAGGTGAGAGATTTACAACAGTATGGTTAAAAGATAATGATAATCAAAATAATTATTTAGAAGTTCCAGTAGAAGAGAATATTGAAGAAGAACAAATAATGGAGGATGAAGAATAATGTCTACAGATACACCAAGCAGTCAATTAATAATAAATAAACTGACTAAACAACAATATGACTCTATACAAAATCCATCAGAAACTGAACTATATTTAGTTACTGATGATTCTGATTTTGTTGAAGCTAACTCACCGATTACTGGAGCTACCAAATGTAAGGTTACTTATGATAGTAAAGGATTGATAACTAGTGGTACCGATCTAAGTGCTAGCGATATACCGAATATAGCATCTGAAAAAGTTAATGCATTAACTGGATACTCCAAACCAAGCAGTTCTTCATCGATAACTACTTCAGATACTTTAAATTCTGCTATAGGAAAATTAGAAAAGGCATTAGACAATAAACAAGATATTATTACTGATATTAGTTATATTAGAACACAAATTTCAAAAATGCCTGATAAAATTAATGGAATAGATATAAATAATAGTGGAAGTACGCTACCTACAACTACAAGCTATTCTGTTGGAGATACATTTTTAAATACAACAGATAAAAAAATATATACAGTAGAAGCTCCTGCATGGCAATTAAATAGTGATGTAACAGTAAGTAATGGAGTAACAGTGGATTTACAAACAGGTATTGTTAGTGGATTTTATACTAATTCTTCTAATCCACAATTTCAACAAGGCATTTCAAGACAAGTTTCTGGCTCTACTCCTTTTGGGTGGAGTGGTTCTATGCAATATAATATTCATATTAAATTAACGAGTTTACCAAATGGTACTAGTGGTAATCAATTAATTAGAACATCAGATATAAATTTTTGTATATCAACCGAAGGATTATATGCTCAATATGCATATAGTTCATATGGAAATCCTATTAGAGGTCCACAAGTATTATTTTTTAATTATAATAATTGGGTAATAAATAAAGAATACTATATTACAATAATAAAAAATTCAGATGGAACAGTTAATTCTTACTTAAGAGAAAATAGTTATAATGGAAATGTGTTATCTTCAGGAGTAGCAGAATATGCTAATAGATCTGCTTCAAATTATATGAGATATGGTATGGGAGATTATCCAATGTATTCAGGAACACATTTTAATGGAGTAATATATTTAGCTGATTCTACTGGTGATTTTCTTTTAGCTGATGGATCATTAACTTGGGATTCAGGAACAACTCTTGAAGATAATACACAATATAATGATACAACAAATGAAAAAACTATATATTATAATAACAATATATTATATGAAAGTGGAAGTGGATTGCCTGATCAATCAGGTCAATCAGGAAAATATTTAACCACTAATGGTACTTCAGCATCTTGGGCAACAGTTCAAGCTGGACCAAAATTTTTAACTTTTACAAATATTACAGCAAGTACTTGGATTAGTGATAGTACTTATACAGATTATGGATATAAATGTGTATTGACATGTAATGGAGTAACATCTTCTGATTATGCACAAGTTATATTTAATCCAGCAGAAGCTGATAGTGGCAATTACGCTGCATTATGTTTGACGGATACAAATACAGTAACTATATATTCAAAAGTGAATAATTCAATAAGCATACCTACAATAATGGTTATGGGAGCATAGAATGATAGGATCGGCTAATTCCACAACTAAGATAAAAAGTAATGATATAGGTAATGGTATTTATAATGTTAAAGTAATAGATTTTGATGGAACGATTATAGATGAAAAGAATGTTAATGCTAATACAGTTTATACATTACCTACTCCACCTACACATGATAAATTAGTTTTTCAAGAATGGAGCAGTCCTAATATTATATCTAATAATACAATTACAGTTAACAGTAATGTTATCGTTGGTCCAATTTATACTACAACATCCGGATTAAATGAATTAGATATTAAAATAACAGAAGTTACTGGATTCTCGGCTGGAACATTATTATCAAATCCTAGTTATGGAGACCCTTATGCTGATGAATACGATGGAATATATCCTGATATTGGTGAATATACTATAACTGGTGAAAATCCACCACAAAATCCAAGAATAATGCTTCGCGCTATAGTTAATAAAAATAATAATGGTGGTCCAGGTTATAAAATTAAATATGCTAGAGCAGGTGCTCTTTCCTTAACAGGTTCTGGATGGTTTGCTAGACAAAGAGCTATGAAATATATTACTATATCGAATGCTATTCGATCTATAATGCAAAATTCTTTTTATGAATGTATGTCGTTAGGAGTATTAATTTTCCCTAATACATTAACTTCAATGGATACTACAATATGTGAAAGTTGTCATTCTTTAAAGTATGTTATAATACCGAATAATATAACTACAATAAGTATTGGAGCTTTTTATGCATGTTATTCTTTAACATCAATTATTTTCCCAAATAGTATAACTAGTATTGATACAATAGCTTTTGGAAATTGCTTTTCTATAAAAGAGTATGATTTTAGTTTGGCAACATCTATACCTACATTAGTTGCTTCTGATGCTTTTCAAGGTATTAATAAACTTTGTAAAATAAAAGTTCCGTCAAATTTATATAGCAGTTGGATAACAGCGACAAATTGGTCGACTTATGCAGATTATATTGTAGCAGTTTAAAAGGAATAATTATGATAGGAAAAACAAATGCACAATTTTTGAAAGAGTTAAAACCAGTGCAATTAACTAAAGAAGGTAATGTTAAAGTAATCGACTACGATGGTAGTATTATTGACATACAAACTGTTAATAATTCAAATTATTCTTTACCAAATGCACCAATTCATACAGGATTAACTTTTCAAGGATGGGCATGTTCTCAAACAATCACAAATAATACAATATACATAACTGATAATAGTATGCTAATTGGAGCAGTTTATGCACCAACATCTCAACAATCAGAATTTGATATTGAACTTACATCTCAAACAGGAAAATCCGTCACATTAAATATGAATGGAACAAAAGATTGGGGAGATGGAACAAGTGGTACCAGTGGAATACATACATATACAAATTATGGAAAATATACTATAAAATGTGATGGAACAACAATGTCAACTATTTCAGCTGATTGCTTATTTGGACAAAATAGTAATAGTCCTAATTATTATGTTACTGATGCGAGATTATATAATGTACAATCCATAACACAGTATGCTTTTAGCTATTGCTATTCGCTAAAGACTATAACAATCCCAAATAACGTAACGACTATAGCTACTAATGCCTTTTATAATTGTTATGGGTTAGAAACAGTAGTTATACCAAATAGTGTAGCAACTATTGCCACTAATGCCTTTTATAATTGTTATGCTTTAAAATATGTAATAATACCCAAAGATGTAACAAATATTCCAGATAATTTATTTTATAATTGTTTTATTTTACAGGATTTAATTTTACCAAGTGGAATATCTAGTATAGGAGCAAATGCTTTTTATTATTGTTACTGTATAAAATTATATGATTTTAGTAATAATATTGCAATACCTACATTATCTAATACTAATGCTTTTACTAATATAGGTGATGTTTGTGAAATAAAAGTTCCATCAAATTTATACAATACTTGGATAGCAGAAACAAATTGGTCAACATACGAACTTTATATTATAGTATAGGAGTTTAAAATGATAATAACAGAAATGATAAAAGTAAAAGAAAAAAATTTTAAAAGAACTTATTCCGACGAAGGATATTATATTCAAAAAGTAGGTACAGACGAAATATATTCAGAAGCTGTAGACATACTTACAGCTAATTATGAATATGTAGAAACAGATAAAAAGATAGAAGATAGTTCTGAAAATATGGAGGAAAACAATGCTTAATAAAATGAAAGAAAAGTTAGGTACAATTATAGAAGATACTTGTAATTTAGTAAAAGTATATCTTCTTAACAAAATCGGATTAGAAGAAAAAGCAAAAGAAGAACTCGATAAGATGTCTACTAAGGAGGAAAAATAATGAAAGACTTACTTGAATCTTTAATAGCAATCGTAATATTTATATGTGTCATTGTTCCAGTAATAATAATTGTTGGATTGTTAACAATAGTTGCACTTTTCACTATCTCCATAATCCTTCCATTTTATTTCGTCTTTTTAATTTTTAAAAAGATATTTGGAAAAAAATAATAAATTTAATATAGAGGTATTACAATGGGCAAACAAATTAAAGTCGTATCAGATTTGGATATTAATAATAGTGTAGTGACTAATGCTAATATTGATGCACAAAACAACACTATTGCAAATTTAGAAGTTTCAAACTTTAAATCAGGTGTTATTCAAACAACATTAAGAGATTCAACTGATGCTTTGGATACAGCTATACCTACTGAGAAAGCTGTGAGAACTGCTATCGACACCCATACTGTTACAGAAATGGTTGGAGCAGATGGAACTAATGCAGGTGCTTCTGGAACGGTTCCAGCTCCTGCAGCAACAGATAATGTAAAGTATTTGAAAGGTGATGGAACCTGGGATACAGTTGATGCTTTACCAAGTCAAGCCGGACAAAATGGGAAGTTCTTGACGACAAATGGAAGTACAGCTAGTTGGACTGAACTTGAACAGCACAATACACAAATACTTACATTTAACGGTCCCTTGACAAGTAATACATTATCTTTGAATACAGAAATAGACTTGTCAGAAAGTATTATACTTTCCGTTTATGTTAATGGTGTATATCAAATAGATTCAACTAACTACAGTATAACAACTTCTAATGAAGAATCTACAATAACTTTCTCAAGTGCATTTAATGAAAATGTTACTATCAGTATTGTGTATGCTACAGATGTTAATTTAGTAAGTATTAGTTATAATAATTTAACTGACAAACCTACTATAGACACATTATTACCTACGCAAACTGGTAATAGCGGAAAATTTTTAACAACTAATGGAACTACAGCAGGTTGGGCTACAGTAAGTAGTGGTACAACTGATTATACTGACCTAAGTAATAAACCTAGTATAAATGGAGTTACATTAACAGGTGATGTTAGTTTAAGTTCTTTAGGTGTACAATCTAAAAATTTAGTGTTTGAAAATACAACTGCAGATTCATGGGTAATTAGTGATCCTAATGTATATCCAGATTATGTATATGAATGTACTGTAAGTTGCCCTGGAGCAACAACAAATAGCTTTGCTCAAGTAGTATTCGGTCCGGGAGAATTTGATAGTGGTAACTACGCTAACGTATGTTCAACCGGTCAGGATTCAGTAACTATGTATTCTAAAGTAAATGATACCATAAATATTCCGACAATAATTATAATGGGAGTTTAAAATGATAGGTATAACAAATGCTAAACGTCCGGAACAATTTAAAGGACTAAAATTTACAGCAGAAGAAGCTAACTCCCAAATTAGTTATTCAATTTCTAATTATGGAAGTGGAGAAGAACCCAATATACAATATAGCTATAATGGAAAAAACTGGGAACTTTTATCTGCGGGATCTACTATAACACTGACTAATATTGGCGATAAAGTTTATTTTAAAGGTGATAATGCTGGTGGTATTTGTACAGGTGTGGACATGGATGTTACAAGTGAATTGCATTTTGTAATGTCAGGAACTATAGCGGCAAGTGGTAATATAAATAGTTTATTAGATAATCATGATGGAAGTCATTTAACTAATAATGAAATACCAAATGACTTTTGTTTCTATAATTTATTTTATCAATGTGCGAGTTTAACTACTCCTCCGGATTTACCGGCTACAACATTGAAGCCAGCTTGTTACAGAAATTTATTTAGAGATTGTACAAATCTAACGGTTGCTCCGGAGTTGCCGGCAATGACAGTTCGTGGGTCGGCGTATCTAGCAATGTTTGAGGGCTGTACGAGCTTAACTGTTGCGCCTGCTTTACCAGGAACATCTGTAAGTAGTAGAAGTTATCAGCAAATGTTTAGAAATTGTACAAGTCTTGTAACTCCTCCGAGTACAATAAATGCAACATCTTTTGGATGGTACACATGTGCTTTTATGTTTAACGGCTGTACAGCATTAACAAGTGTACCTACATTTACTGTATCAGATATAACAAGTCAATATGCATTTTCTAAAATGTTTTTGGATTGTTCATCAATAACGGATGTATCAAATATTTCTTTAGCATCTACAACATTAATGAATTATTGTTATTCTGAAATGTTTGAAAATTGTATATCATTAACTACTGTAATGAGTACACTTCCGGCAGTTACATCAGCACAATATTGTTACAATCACATGTTTAAAAATTGTCCAAATATAACTACGGCCCCGGAGATATTTATAGCTGGTACAATAGCGGATTATGCATTGGTTGAAATGTTTGCTAACTGTAACTCACTATCATATATTAAAGTACACTGGACAAGACCTATGCAACCCGGATATCGCTATTTTCAAAATTGGGTAGCAAATGTAGCAAATAGCGGAGACTTTTATTATAACCCGCAAGGAATTGTATACTATGGGCCAAATAGTGTTCCAGAAGGTTGGACAGTACATAATTTCTAATTAAATTTATTTTTTACTATAGGAGTTTATAGATGACTAAACAATTAATAAATAAAGACCAAATTAAAGACACAGCTATAACATTTAGCTCAAGTAATGTAACGATAACACCTGTAGAAGGTATAACTTATATCTGTACAGTTCCATTAGAGTCATTAACATTACAAAACGTTCCAACAGCTTTGAAAGATATTACGATTTATTTTACAACAAGTAGTTCAGATTTCACATTAACCGCAACCGACTTAGACGATAAATGGTACTATGTTAGTACACCGGAGTTTGAATTGGATAGCGACTATGTTATTTGTATTTCAAATGGAAGAGCTATTTATGCTAAAATAGGAGAATAGTAAAATGAATTTATTTACAATGCTTTTAGCTGGTGCAAAAAATATGGCTAAATCACTTTTAGCTTATGCCACAAAAGAAACGTTACCTAATTATGAAAGTTTTACAGTAAACGGACATCTAATAAATGGTCCTAAAGTATATACAAATTTTGTAAATAGAACAAATTACATTACATTACCTGTTACTACAGCTACATCCTCTATAGATATGATTGTTAAAGCGCATACTCCAAATTCTTTTAATAATTATAGTATAATACAAGCAACTTCTGGAAGCAAAGGAATTGTATACAGAATAACTAATTCTAATACTGTACATATTTGGTTATCATCAAACGGTAGTAATTGGAATGTTTGCAGTGATTATTATCCTTCATTAACAATACCTACAAACACTGATGTATGGTTTAGAGTGAAGTGGGATGGAACAAAATATGATTTTGGATACTCGCTTGATGGTACAAATTATATATGGGGTAATTCAAAAACCAGTTCAGAACCTATTTATTGGAATGAAGGTTCTCAAAATTTAGGCGGATGCAGTTGGGAAGATTATGCTTGGCAAAATGGTGGTTTAATATATATTCCAGGAACTAAAATATATATTGATGGTTCTTTAACATTTGATGGAGATATTGCACAAGAAGGTACAGATTATACTGTAGTAGGAAATTTACTTCAATTAACTAATACAGATTATACTGGTTTTACACAATCAAATACCATATCGTTGAATAGATCCCTTGATACATTTGATATACAGAATTTTTTTGATCCAGGCAATGATTCTTGGGAACTGAAATTTAAGATGAGGACCGGCCCATCAATAAATACTTGTTATCTTTTAGGAGCAAAAAAAAGTAATTATTCAATGTTATTAGGTACTTATAGCGGTTATGGATCTTCAAATTTCCGTATTTGGTTGTCATCAAACGGTACTTCTTGGGATATATCAGATGGAAATACAACGTCAAATATAAGTGCTAATACTATTTACTTTGTTAAATTTGGTTATGACGGTACACAATATTATCTACTTATTTCTACAGACGATATTACATATACAAATAAATGGTCGAAAACTTCAACTCTAAAAATTGCACCGGTTACGAATATATTCAAAGTAGGTCATACATGGGATAATTATGAAGGTGCGTTCAATGGCATACTTTTTATGAATGATTTTGAAATAGTATCAGGTAATAAAGTTATTTGGACTAATAACTTAAATGCTGTTCAAGTTGGTGATACTGTAAAGATAAATAATGGTTTAGGTTTAGCTGATTATAAATTAAATGCATTTCAAAATAATACAGGATATCAAAATGAATTTACATCTAGCGCAACAGTTAAAAGCATTGATATAGATAAAGATAACAATGTAGTTTATGAACTGGAGAATTTAAATGCAAGTAGCAATAAAATTAAATTAAATACAGGGACAACTTATGATTGTTATAGCGACGGAACAGATGACGTTTATTTGAAACGAGGCGAATTAGCGACTACAAATGACTATAGATTTACAAATATTAATTGTTATAGAGGACCTTGTTTTTATAATTTTACATCAACAGCATATATAATTTTACCAAATGCTTTTTTACCGGAAACCAATTCTTGGGAAATGTTATTTCATGTTAGAACAGGTTCAAATATAACTACAAGACAAAAAATTGTTGGCTGTTCTGCAGGGTATGACTATGCAATTCCTTGTTTAACGCTTGAATCAAATTCATATTTTAGTTTAAATATTTCCGCCAATGGAAGTAGTTGGAATATTACAAATTCAAATAGTTCGTTAAAAGCTACTGCAAATACAGATTATTGGTTTAAAGTGTATTTTACAGGAACGCAATATAAATTAGATTATTCGTTAGATGGAATTAATTACAGTAATTGTCTTACAGTTAATTCAACAAATTCAGTATATCAAAATGCTTCGAGATCGTTTATAGCTGTTGGTGCAGATAGATATTCAAGCGCTGTTTCTGCAAGCTACCCTTGGTTAGGTGCAATATATTTTAAAGATTGTTATATTAAAATTAATGATGAATCTTGGTTTGATGGATCAACTCAAATTATAGGTAATCCTAATTCTTATTTTATTAGAGGTACGCTTACTGAAGATAATAAAGTGTATAGCGGGTTTTCTGAGTCAAACTATTTGGTATTACCTGTTGTTTTTGCACCAGGAAATAATTCATGGGAATGGTTTTTTAAATTTAAGTATGTTGCGAATTCCTCTAATCATCAAGTTCTTTTTTCTCAAGGTGTTAGCTATGAGTGTAGTATAGGTATAGCTACTTCTGGGCAAGTAAAATTAACTTTAAGTAATTCATCAAGTAACTATAATATGCTTTCAGCCACAGGAACCACAGTATTAACTAATGGTAATACATATTATGTTTCTGTAGTATTTACAGGATCTTCTTACAATGTTTATTTGTCAGAAGATGGTGAGAATTGGATAAACGAAATAAATTATTCATCGACAACCAGTATAATTCCTCGTGGTGATGTTTGGACTATTGGAGCGAATATAAATAATAATTCTTCTGCATTTTATCCGTTCAAGGGAGAAATTGATTTAAAAGAAAGTTATATTACCATAGGAACTAATTCTTGGTTTAGTGGTGTTTCAGCTACAAAATTAGGGTACGGTATTTATAGTGTTTGGGGTAATGGAACATCAGGAATACTTTTAAGGGAAACAAATAATAAAAATATATATGCTGGTTTAAATTATGCTTACTTATATTTAGATAACCCTATCGATTTTCAAAATATGGATACTTGGGCGTTAACGCTCAAAACTTATTTTTATAATTTTAGAGATGACAGATTGTTAAATTCGCATTTCGAAGATTATAGAGTACCTATTGTAAAAACGAATAATGGTTATATAGAAATATCTTTAACATCCAATGGTACAACTTATGATATAGCTAATCAGTACAGATCATCAAAACAATTAAACAAGAATACATGGTATTACATAAAATTATATTTTAATGGCAACGCATATAAAATTGACGTTTCTACTACAGGAGCATTTAATGGCGAAGAAGTGAACTATATTAATATAGAGTCTTCGAATAAATTATATTCGGATAGTCATTCAGTATGGAATTTTATGAATGATATAGCAAACAAAACATATTATTCTGATGCAAAAATAGATATGAATGAATCCTCATTTACAGTAAATGAGACTACATATAATCTTGGATGGGGTGATGTAACTTCACAATTTTATGAGAAAACTTCCAATACCTCAGTTGCACCTATAACAATCAGTGCTAAATCAAATGTCGATAATGAACTGCTTATTAATAATAGTTATTATACTGTTGATCCCACAAAAAATATTTCTACACCAATAGACTTTGATAAAATTTATATAAGCTCTACAGATGATTATTCACGTATAACCTTAAATATTTCCAATGATACAGTAAATCTAATTACCGGTGCTGAATTAACTGAAGATAAATTAATGATTGATACAAAAAAATATTCAAAATTTGATTTAGATTATTTAACAGGATACGACACAACTGTAAGTATATCTGGTAAACCCTATGAACAGTATGAGTTTCCTACATACGTTAAACGTGGTACAGATTGTATACTAACATTAACTAAGCCCGGATCTACTATAGATTCTTATGTGAAGACAGTTAATATAGATAGAGATTTATATTTAAAGAAGATGTCGATTACTATTAGTTCTGGAAATTTAGTTGCTGACAAAATTTCATTAGTTATAAATGGAAGTTGTAATTGGGAAGTTACAAATACTAATGAACTTACTATAGATGTTTACCAAAATGATTCTCTTGCTTATACTATTGAAAAAGAAGGTTATGCAACTTTTAGAGATAGTTATGTAGTTATGGATAATCCATTCGTAACCTCAGAAAAAACAATTACTGCAATTTTGAGTAAAGTATATAAGTATACATTTAATGTAACACCAGCAACTGCAACTATAGATTATACTTACAATAATTTATATGCTAAAGGGGATAATTGGATTCAAGTTTATGCAAATTCATATTTAAAATATGTAATTACAGCAGATGGTTATGAAAAAGTAGAGAATGAAATAAAGTCAGTTTCAAGCGACTCTACATTAAATATAACATTAAATGCTATTTCAGAGCCAACGTTAACCGGATCACTAAACCTAATGAATATCAACAATAGAGGAACAGTTATTACATTAGATGGCAACGATGATTATATTGCTTCTGCAAAATATACTACACCGAATTTAAATTACTACCCATATTTATTATGTGATAAAGTATTACCTCTTAGTACAGCACGTAAATGGGAAATACAAACAGGTTATAGATATTTAGGTGGTAGTAATATGCCTTTAATATTCGGTAGTTCAGCGGAGAATTTTCACAAAGGTGGTATTAAATTTTATTGTCGAGATAATAGATTTAGAATTGATTTTAGTACATCAAATAATACTTATTACTTAGCAGATCAAGCTTTAGGGTCCGTAGCCACAGAGAGCGGTTATGAGTATAGATTTAAAATTATGCAAACAATTAGTGATAATGCTTGGACAGAAAACGATGGGGGAGGAACAAGTAGCGTTTTTCAAGTATATTATAAAAAAAGTGATAGAAATGTAACAACTAATATAGAAGCTGTTGGAAATGGTGGAACAGATAGTGATGTAGTATGCACTGCAGACTATGATGGTTCTAATGCATGGCATGCTTTCAATTCAAATTCTGCTATATGGGCGCCTTCAAATCAAAGAGCTGTTATAAAATATTTTTATAGACCATACGCAGTACGACCAACGTCAGTTACCATCATTAATGATGATACACTAAATAATATGAAGAGTGGTATTATTGGAGGCTCTACTGACGGTTTCAATTGGGACACACTATATACAATCACTGATAGGGGTCAACAAAAAAATTTAAGTGAAACATATTTTATTAATACAGAAAAGAAGTATAATTGGTTTGGATTATCTATTACTGAAAGATATAACGACTATGATGTTATTGAAAAAGAATATTTTATAGAGAATAATACGCAATTACAAGTAACTTTGGCAGATAACTTTTTTAAACAAAGTTTATATGGAGATAGTAGTCAAGGTATAGCAGAATTTTTATATAGAGGTGGATTCTGGCTATTGAACAGACAGGTTGTAAATATAGCAAACTATTTAAATATAACTGGAACACCTGAGGAAAATGATATTATAAAAGTATATTATAATACTGTTGTAACTAAAGAACCGGTTACAACTACCAATATAAGACAAATTATTATAGATGGGTTCCCATTTACTTATTCATCAGATTATGCATTAATGTATGAGGCTTCTAGAACAGCTAAGAAATATAATATTGTAGATGGGGAATTAGTAGAAAATCCGAACTATGTTGAATGTAAAAATCCGGATACAGTAGAACCGTTTGCATTTTTAAATACACCAATGAATCTTGCAAACAATTATTCACTTGGACACATAGACTTAAGTCAAACAAAATGTTACATTAATGATGAACTGTATTGGGAAGCAATACATACACCGTCAGTAAACGAAGATGTGTTAGTAACAAGAGGGTATGGTTTAGACAGTAATGATTATATGATAAGCAATATTATAGATGACTTCAATGGTGATTTAGCCTGTAAAGCAAAAGTAACGGAAATTGAAGATAATCAAGCATCTGTTACACCAAATTATTATACTACAAACTCACTTACAATTAATTCAAAATTAAATAATTCTCCTGTAGATGCTGAAATCGATACGATTTATGAATTGCCAACAAAAAATATTACATTTAATATTATTGATTCTAATGGAAATGTTGATGATGCAGGTATTAAATTAAATACCTATAAAAGTGATAGTAGAAGTATTAAATTAGTAAATGGATATAGACACATACATGTTGAATCTATACCAAATCAGGAAATAGAATTTTATGTAAATAATCAAAAATATATAATAAATGATAGTAATCCTGTACTTGATATAGATATACCACAAACGAATTTCGAAACTTATGGTCCATCTTTCTATGGTTATATTATAAGAGAAAATGGAGTTTTATTTGATGAACGTTCTTGCGTATACCTTAATAATGACAATGTGAATATGCCAGTACACGTATTTAAAGTTAATACGGACTTGACTGGTTGCACTATAAAATATATAATTGGTGATAAGACTTATACAACTATAGATGGACAAGTATATTGTTATAGCGGACAAACAATTACATATGAAATTTCAAAAGAAAATTATGCGACTATAATAGACACATATACAATCCCTATAGAGAATATAAATAATAGCACATTTACAGTTTCATATAAATTAGATAATTTAGTCACTCTTACTTTAAATTCAGATGTTGCGGATGTAACATATACAATACGCTCATTGGGGTATGAGCCAGTAAATAATACTATTACCACAAAGAAAGGTGGCGTTACATTATCTGGTAATGATGTTAAAGTTGCAGAAACGCTTTTCAGAGGTATAACTATAACGGAGGAAGAATAATGAGCAAGGTGTTTAGCGGATTTTCAACAAATAACTATATACAAATAGGTAATTATTTTCCACAGTTTAATACGTTAAAAATAATTATGAAAGCAAATAGTACTAACTTCGGTTCACACAATGTTTTATTTCAGAGTAATAAAGGATGGTTTGGTGTTAGAAGTAATAGTTATCCGTCAATGTATATTAGTAACTGGGTGCAAGGTTCTTCAAGCATACAAGCAAATAAAGATTATTGGTTTTGTTTAGATTATAGTGATGGAATAAATTTTAATTATTATACATTGCTAGATAATAATTATACATTAAATACTTTACCTTCTTTAGAAAATTGGACTTATCAATGTAAAACTACGACGAATTTTCTAACAAGTTACAGGGCAAAGTTAGGATATAATGACAGTTCTACTTCTGAATATTGGAAGGGGGATATTTATGATTGTAAAGTATTTCTTGACAGCAATACTTGGTTTGATTTACAAACTGCAGGAACGTCAGGTTATATAGCCGTTAATTGTGTTGTTTCTCAAGATGAAGGCTGGGCGAACTTTGCTGGCACAAATTCAAGATATTTTAGAACAACAAATAATTTTACTCCTGGAAGTGGTAGTTGGGAAATAGATTTTAGTTTTTGTACAGGAAGTAATATTAGTGCAGAAACTTCTTTAATTGCAGGTAACTCTACCACATTTTTCGATGTAGCAGTTTATCAGGATAAATTATCATATTGGTTATCTGGAAACGGAAGTTCGTGGAACTTAGCAAATAACGCTAAAGGTACTCAGGTCATAATGCCTGAAACAAAATACTATATTAAATTTATATATGATTCTACAAATCAACTATTTGAAACATATATATCTACAGATAATTTAAACTATGTATTAGATTATTCTAAATCGGGTGTTATGTATACAGGATTTAATAATTACTTAAAGTTTGGTTTAGATCGTTCTGGGAACTATCCATTTAACGGAACCATATCCCTTAAATCTATAAAAATTTATTTAGATTCAGTTTTATGGTTTGATGGATCTACAGCAGTAGATACTACCGACTATATAATAGTTGGAAATCTTATGTATGTTGATAAACCACATATTGCGTGTAATTTCAGTAGATCACAATATTTAAGGTTAAATCCTATACCAATTAATAATAATGGTAGCCAGCATACAGGTATTATAAGAACATATTTTATACATGCTAATGCATACCAAGATATATTATCTAATACTTCCAGAGATAAATGTATAGTTATTAAATCAGATGATGGATTAGATTTTTATAATGGCTCACATCATTACAGTAAATCTGTATTTACCACTAATAATTGGTATTGGGTAGGATATACTTGGAATGGTAAAACATATAAACTATATTCAATGAAAGATAATGGTATATATACTTCTTATACACAATTACCTCCATTCACTAGTGATAAGTGGACATTAGAAACTTCTTTCGATGATAAAAATAATATATTTGCAGAAGGATTTGTGATGGGAATGTGCACATCAGTAGATGATTCCAATAGGTATTTTAGAGGCATGTTTGATTTAAATAATTGCATATTAGGAAATAACGTAATTTATTATAAAGCAAATAAAGTTGGTTATATATCTAAATCAGATTATCTAACAATTGATACAGCCACAACTAAAAATATTACTTTAAGTACCGGAATTACACTTGCAATAGAACCTACTCCGGCAGATGCAACTGTAGAATTATGGGCTGAGGATTATCAACAAACAGATGGCTCCAATACATTAACTGCAATAGAAGGTACGCTAGTTAATTATAAAGTTAGTAAAAAACGTTACTTACCACAAAATGGTACTTACACACTAACATCTTCTAATACTACTTTAAGTGTAGCTCTTGAAGAATATCCTTATACAGAACCTTTTGTACAACCTATATTAAGCGCAAACGGTTCGATGGGTGGGGATGCTTTTGCTTGTAATCAAAGCGCAGCATATTCCTCAACAACAGTTGCTTGGAGATGTTTCAAAGAATGGGATGGTGTTTCTAACGGTGAATCTGAGAGGTGGCAAATTAATGGCGTCAGTACCAGTAACTATTACTATATTGAATGGTATAATCCTACAGAACTTCTTATAGATAAACTTACAATCTACAATGCACAAAGTGATTATACTGTTTCAGATTATACATTACAGGGTAGTAATGACTACTCATCTTGGACGGATATAATATCCGGGAGAAATACTAATACAGCTGCAAAGTCTGGTTGGGAAATAAATTTAGAATCCAACTTAGACGCTTATAAATACTTTAGATTAAAATGTAAACCGAATAGTAGTGCATCATTACAAATATGTAAAATTTATATAAGCGGTTATACAGCATAATGGAGGATATAAAAAATGGCAACGACAAAAACAGTAAATGTAACAACAGGTAAATTTTTAAATTATCAAGTAACGAAAACTGGATATAAACCAGTTACAGGTACAGTATTTGTAGATTCTAATAAAACTATTGATGTTAATTTAGTATCTACAGAAAGTTCTACTAATGTTTATAGTATAGGTGACCGTATATTAAATATGGCATCTTTTGTTTGTTATTATAAACCGGGTGGTGCTTATGATAATAAACCTATATCTACTGCAGTTATTAGTCAGACAGTAGGAACTGGTTTAAAAAATTTAGGTATTAAAAAGAGTGTATTTGAATCTCAAATTTCTACAGAAGGAACATATACTTTTACGTATGACGGAACTAATTGGAATTATAATTCTAATTCAATAACGTTAGATACATATGGTATATTTTTTAATACAGCAACTTCAACAGTATCTTCTGGAGATACAATTCAAGTAGTGTATACAGTTTATACAAAGTACGCATGTTTTGTATTAGACTCTAACTATAGATCTAATAAACAATTGTCAAATTCTGGTGATGTTTTTGATTATTATCCGAGATATACCGGTACTAGTTCTGGATCTGGAACCTCATCAAATACTTGGTATTATAATCAATTTGAAGGTCAAGAATCTGCAACGTGGTGTAATCAAAAAATATTAGATAATAGTGGATATACTTGGACAAGTAAAGCTGGATTTTCATACTGCAGAGAATTAGGTACATATATTTTAGCTAATGGTATAATATTAAATGCATTGATACCAAATCTAACAGAGCTAAAAGCTATTTATGATAATAGAGTGAATTTAGATTCTTTAGATCCGGTTATACAGGGTGGAAGTACTTCATATAATTTAAGTAATTGGAACTTCACTTCTTCTGCAGCATATAGTTGTCAGCAAAGAGATGATTCCTATTGTTGGCAGGTAAATTCGAATGGTTCTGTATCATCAACCGGTAGAACTGATAACCGTGGAATAATCCCGGTATTTGAAGTTCCTTGTAAATAATTGACAAATAGATAATTTATATGTTAAAATATATTGTTGTTTAAAAAATATTTAGGGGGAAGTAAAGATGATTAAAAAAGCATTTTGGTCAAATTTAGTTAAAGCAATTGAGTTGGCGTTGGTATTGGTATTAGGTTTCTTTATTTGTTTTGTAGCATCAGGATTGTTGTACGGAAATATTTATATAGGGGTAGCCGTAATAATTATAGTATTTTATTATTTCGGTGGAATGATTAGACCTTATATCAAAGAATTACAAAGCAAAATAATAAAAGAAAAATTGGGAGATAAAGAATAATGTCCAGGTGGTTAACTGCAAAAGAAAAACAATTATCTGATGTAGAACCAAAACATTCTACTCCAAAGGATTTATTTACAAAACCAGCGTCTACGATTGTTAGAGTATTACTTCAGCAAACAAAAGGTAATATAGGTAAAGCAATCCAAAAGATTACTTTCTATATTAATAGAGCTGGTGAAAATTTATCTAATAAAGTAGAAGTAAATAAAGCAAAAGAAATCTTAAAGAAAAGATTAGAGAAAGAAAAAGATTAGGAGATTATATGAAGTATATAGTCGACATCTTTTATAAAGATAATAAATATATTGCAAAATGTACAGAGCTAAATATTACTGCTGTAGGTAAAACAATTACTGAAGTTAAGATACATTTCGTACAAGCTCTAGTTCTTTATAGTAAAGATAATAATTGCTTTATAGATTTTTCTTGGAATATTATTGACAAAGAAAAATAAAAATGTTATAATAACGATGTTGTTAAATTTAGAAAAGGAGACAGAAACAAAAATGTATCAAGGAAAAGTAAAATGGTTTAATGACCAAAAAGGGTATGGATTTATTACAGGAGATGATAAGAATGATTATTTCTTACACTTCTCTGAAATTCAAATGGAAGGTCATAAAACCTTACATGAAGGCGACTCAGTAAGCTTTGATGTAGAAGCAACAGAAAAAGGAAATAAAGCTGTGAAAGTAAATAAAATATAATTTTCTCCATAGTATTTGTTTGCTTTAATCCATAGGTACAATTTGTACCTATGGATTTTTTTTATTGACATTTATTTTCTAATATTGTATAATACGTTAAAATTGCTGTAGGAGGCCGTAATGGTATCAAAGAAAAAGTTCAAACAGTATATTGAATTCCTAAAAAATTATGATGATAAACTTACGAAAGCAAACGAAGTTCTCTACAAAATTAGTACAGAATTTACAGGTATCTCTGGTATAGCATCACCAATAATTGATCAATATGTCTACATGCTCACTGATCTTATGGGACTTACCGGAGTTGATGACGACTTACTTTGGTGGTGGATATATGAACAAAACTTTGGTGCAGGAACATCTGAAGTTTCAATAAATAAAAAAACTTACTATTTACATACACCGGAACAACTTTACGATTATATAACATTATTACTAGAAGTACCTAGAAATAAAAAGGGGAGGAAGTAATTATGGAGCCTTATATTACAATTCTAAATACATATGAAGAATATGTACGACACGGATGGTTTCGTAATAAAATTGAGAAGAAAGTAATTGTACAAGAGATTAATATTTTTATTTCACAGATAAGTCACTGGCTAGACTATGCAGTTGTTTTACATACCGGTAAGTGGTTATATTGTGATCACACAAAAGATGAAATAACAGAGCTTATTGAAGATGCATTAAAAAATAAAAAGGAGAATAAAAAATGCAAAAAAAATTAGTTGAAGCATATAGAAAAGGGTACAATAAAGATTACTTAAGTTTTGATGTATTAGATACTAATGAAGAGAAATTAAGTTTTATAAGAGGATTATTTGAATCTGGTGGAATGTATTTCGGTTCATTACTTACATTAAATGGTAATTTCACAAATAAACTTACTGATTATTTATGTGTTCTTACACAAAAACCCATTGCTTGTGATTCTATATCCGGACAACCTTATCTAGAATTAAAAGGTGATAGAGCGAGAGATTTTGTAGGAATATTATATAATAATTTTATAGATGATAATTTATTTACTTTAAATAAAGATATAGTAAAAGGAATTAAAGGTACAGTTTTTAGTTACGGTTCACCCTTGCAATTTTATTTAGAAGATGAAAACGCAGTCCTTCCTACAAAAGCATATTTATCAGATACAGGTTACGATTTAACTATAATAAAAAAAGTAAAAGATATCGGGAATAAAACTGCATTATACGATACAGGAATTGTAGTTGTACCTCCGGATGGATATTACACAAGAGTTGTTGGTAGAAGTTCTATATCTAAAACCGGATATACTTTAGCTAATTGTGAAGGTATAATCGATAATGCATATAGAGGAACAATAAAAGTAGCTTTACATAAATACGATGTAATGAAACCGGAAATCGAATTACCTTGTAAGATTGCACAATTAATTATTGAAAAGAGAAATGATTTACCTATAGAAGTAATAAAAGAAAAGCCATTGTCTGTAAGGGGAGAAGGTGGATTCGGAAGTACAAATAAAAAATAAGGAGAAATAAAATGAACGTAACTTTAATAGGTAAGACTGATACAGGTATATTAAGCTATACGGAATTTTTAGCTTGTATTGCAAGAAGATGTTATAGTGTTAAACCATTTAAACATATAAAAGATACTGTAATACCTAATAGTGCGGAACCAAAAACTAAACAAGTAAATGCAGAAAAACTTATGAAAAAAATTATAGAAAGTGGTCATATGTCTATATTAGAACATATAAGCTTTACATTTTCTATTGAAGATGTTCCAGTATATCTAGTATCACAATTAACAAGACATAGAATGGCTTCATTTGCAGTTACAAGTTTTAGATATAATAATTTAACAAAGAAGGATACAGGAAATGAGGCAGATATTAGTTATATACCACAGGAGTTAAATGAGAAACAGAAAAAAATATTTTTTGATTCTTTAATAACTTCCTTTCATAAATACAGTGATTTAGTAAACGATGGCGTTAAACCAGAGGTAGCAAGAGGTATATTACCTCAAGGAGCATTTACTAATTTAATAATGACAATGAATGCTAGAGAACTATTTCATTTTTTTGATTTAAGGAATTGCTTAAGAGCTGATAAACCAATTAGAGAATTAGCTAAAGCTATATTAGAAATATGTGAACAATTAGATCCTTATTTATTTAGTTTTGCAAAACATAGTTGTAGAGATTGTAGTAAATTTACAACATGTGATACAGTAAGAACAACTCCTATCTGTAAATATAATATGGTGGAGGAAAAGAAATGAGTTTAATAAAACGTTGGAATAATTTTTTATTATGTATAAAGTACCCTATAATTATTCCAAGAAAGTTAAATACTAACAAAATGTGTACAGGGTTCTTTAGTTATACCTGGCTAGATAATTTACCGGTTGGTTGGCGTAAATCTTTTGGAATAACATTCTTTAAAGAGTTACAGAAAGCTATAAACAAATATCCTAGAGAAGAACGTAAAGCATTTCGTATCTATGATATTAAAGAAAAGTTTGGAAAGCTACAAGTACATTTTAGTATGTATACATCTGAAATCGATCAAATATTAGATAAGTATGAAAAACTTTCAGCAAAGACTTGTGTTGCTTGTGGAAATAAAGCATACTGGTTAACCAAAGGTTATGTTGTACCTATGTGTAATAAATGTAAGAAAGAGTATAAACATAAATATAAATTTATTTCTATATTTAAAAGGAGAAAAAGTAAATGGCAGAGAAGAAAGTCTTTATAACAAGCGATACACATTTCGGTCATACGAGAATTATTCAGTATGAAAATCGTCCATTCAACTCTATAAATGAAATGGATAAAGAGATGATAAAAAGGTGGAATACAAAAGTTACTAATAATGATGTTGTATTTCATTTAGGTGATTTTTGTTTTGGAAACAAGGAAATGATCTCTGTTATTAATTCAGAATTAAATGGTAAAAAAATATTGGTTATGGGAAATCATGATAGAGGACACAGTATAAAATATTATTTAGATTGTGGTTTCGATGAGGTATATAATTATCCAATACTCTATAAAGAGTTTTTTATATTCTCACACGAACCTATAACGTATTTAAAAGCACCATTTATAAATCTTTATGGCCACATACATGGCAGCCCAAACTATCCAACTTTTACTAAGAATAGTGTTTGCTGTTGTGTAGAGAGATGGAATTATACTCCAATAAATTTTAATACTATTTTATTAAATCTGGAAAGGTTACAAAGACAAATGGAAACTGCTTTAAATACTTATAAACCAATAGAGTTGCAGGAGGAGAAATAAATGGAAGGCAGAAGTATAATAGATGTTATATTAGAGAACAAAGATAAAATAAAATATTGTAGAGAAATTTATGAAGAAACAGGTAGTTATTGGATGTTTAAATTTTATTTTAATAAAAGAAATATTTTTGGTTTTAGAAAATATTTAAGAATATTTATGTATTCTGATCCTGCAATGTTTGTTCCTAAAAAAGAACTCGTAGATATAGATATTGAAATACCTTCCTGGAATATATTTAAGATTTGTGAATATATTGAATTGAATAATACAGAAGCTGAAAAGTTAGGAGTAGAATTACAAAAAATATATTATGCGCATGTTTATAAGAAAAAATATAAAGCATGGGAACATGTCGGAAAAATATTAAGTAAAAATTTAGAAGATGAAGATTGACATTTAAAATAAAATATTATACAATTATGAATTATGGGGGAAAAAGAAAAAATGAAAATAGGAATAATTGAAAGAATTTTTGTAGCAATAGCAATAGTATTCTTTTTAATTGCATGTATGTCTATGGCGGAAATTAAGGATCAACTTGAGGAGCAAAATAAAATTTTAAAAGACGCAGTAATTGCTATGCAAGTACAGAATGAAATATTAAAATTTAATCCAATGGAGGATTAAGTAGTGGAAATTAAAGTAGGGCAAATCTATACTTTTAATGATGGTGAAACCTATGACGTTATTAATAATATAGGTGAAGACGGTAGAATATGGTATCAAATTTGGCAAATAAAAGATTTAACTTGTTGGGATAAAGAAACTAAAAGTAGAGTAGTATGGTCAAAAGCAATGCCGAATAATGAAGGTACTGTTGTAGATATAGAAGTAATGACACCAAAAGAATTCGAAGATCTATTCAATAAAGGCATACATGGTTATGGGTATGATTGTAATGGTAAATTGCTCGGAGAAATGAATAAAGATTTCGGTTTAAATGATGATTGGAGATTAGTTCCAATAGACAAAGCAACAAAAAAATGGAAACCTATGGAATAAAAGGAGAAATAAATGTTTAAACTTGAAAAAGAAACTGTAATCGTAAAAATAAGTTATATAGATGAAACATTTAAAAATTTTCCTATATTTGAAACACTAAATAAGAGCTTTGATAATATAGATGCTGCTGAAAAATATACAAAAGAAGTGGAAAAAAATTTAGCAAAAAGGGGTATTTATGTTTAAACTATCGCAAGAAGAAATAGATAAAATGAAAGAAGAAGTAAAAGAGCTCAGAAAGAAAATTGATAGATTAGAATGGTTTATAAAAATAAATGAATATGATCCAAATGAACATAAAGTTTATGAAGGTGGAAGTGATTTACAATTGAATTATGAAGATACTGATAATGGAAAATACAATAAGAATATAAAAATATTAAAAGAACGAGATAAAATTATTGAAGAAAAAGGTTATATTCCATCAATTATGTATGAACCACCATTTGAGTGCTGTAAAAATTGTAGTAATAATCCAAAGAATAATAAATTTGCTAGTGGAGTATGTAGTTGTGATTTACCTTATAAAGAGATGATGATATGGTAAAGGAGAAAATATGAGTATAATAATAGCAGGATTTCCAGGAATTGGAAAAGATCTTGACGTCAATACACCAGTATTAACTTTAAATGGCTGGGTAAGAGCAGGCGATATACAATTAGGAGACTATCTAATTGGACAAGATGGTAATCCAACTAAGGTTATAGGTGTGTATCCACAAGGAATTTTAGATAAATATGAGCTAACATTTAATGATAATTCAAAAACTAATTGTGGTTTAAATCATCTGTGGTTAACAGCAAAAACAATAAATAAGAAAACAAAGGAGCCACATTGGAAAGTATTAAGTTTAAAAGAAATACTTAAGGATGGTGTAGTTCGTAAATATGGAACTAAAACAAAAAGTAAGTGGAGAATACCACTCACAATGCCAGTTAACTTTGAAAAGCAGGAACATATAATAGACCCATATATTTTAGGAACTTTAATAGGTAATGGTTATTTATGTGGTAATACAATCGAGTATATCGGATCACCTAATGATTTTTTTATTACAGATAAAATAAAGAAATTAATTAATAATAAAAACATTTCTTTTGAAAATTGTACAACAAAAAATCAAACATGTAATCATTATAGATTTATTAAAAATAATGAACGAAATGAATATAAAAAAGAAATTATTAGACTTGGACTAAATGTAAAATCTGGGGATAAGTTTATACCAAAAGAATACTTATTCGATTCTGTAGAAAATAGAATAAAATTGTTAAATGGTTTAATGGATACTGATGGTTCGAGCAGTCCTGGAAATAAAATTACATATTCAACAACATCTAAACAGCTCGTAGAAAATATTATAGAATTAGTACAATCTTTAGGTGGAATGGCTTGGTGTCATGTATATAATAGAATTGGGGAAGTAAAAGAATGTAGAGGTAAAAAATATATTATAAAATCGCTTGAGTATATAATTAATATTACATTAAATGATATCTGTCCATTTTCATTACCAAGAAAAGCTAAGAATTGGAGGAAAACAAAATTTCAAAAATATTTAGTTAATGTAAAAAAAATTCAACCTGCAGAATCAGTATGTTTTAGAGTTGATAATAAAGATGGATTATTTTTAATAGAAAACTATATTGTAACACATAATTCATCTCTACATAAAGAACATATTAAATTATATTCTGATTCCGATAGTTCTAAATTTAATAAAAAAGATTTTCCAAAAAATTATATAGAACATATTAAAAGTCTTATTGGTAAGAAACAATTAATACTTGTTTCTTCTCATATAGAAGTTAGAGATGCTTTAGTTAAAGATGGGATAAAATTTATTTATGTCATACCTTCTTTAGATAGAAAAGAAGAATTTTTAAATAATTATAAAGAACGCGGTAATACTCAAGAGTTTATAGATAATGTAGAAACCAACTGGGAGAGATGGGTACAAATATCTGTATTGAATAACGCTTATCCGGTTTATGTTTGTACACATGGTTATTTAAAAGATAACATGGAAGGTATTATAAGAGAATATAGTAAATTTTATCAAGGGGAATAAAATGAATAAAGTAAGAATTTTTATTAATAATACTCCACATACCAAAACATCTTCTGGATTATTTTTGAATAGACCAGAATTAAATAATGAACCTATAGCTATAGCTAGAGCAATTTATACACTCATAGATAAATTGGAAGTAAGTTTATACACAAATGATTTTAATTTTATAAAAAAACTAAAACAGATTTTGTGGGAAGCTTATAATATAACACCAGAATTTTATATTAATAATGATAAGAATTCTTATGCAAGTGTAATAGCTTATTTTAAATAATACTTGACAAAAATATCATTTTAAAGTATAATTATTTTAGACACCACTCCCACTTCTGGCTTGTATTAAAAGCTTTGATATAAGTCATGTGAGCTAGGGGAGTTATTACGGATTGTAACTACAGTTGTGTGGAGAAACTGACAGCCTGGGCTCCGATAAATCTTTTAGCAAAAGATGAGGTCGTCCCTGAAAGTAATCTGGGCTGGGTGGCTAAAGATTACTTACATGTGAGGAAGTAGCATTTAAGGTAATGCAGTCAGCTGCAGCTGATAGTATATTGGTTCGATTCCAATCCCTTGCATGGAAATTTGGAAAGGTGACCGAGTTGGTTTATGGTTCCTGTTTTGAAAACAGGTTTGTGCGAAAGCGCAACGTGGGTTCGAATCCTACCCTTTCCGCTGGAGGGATGGCAGAGTTGGTTTATTGCAGAGGTTTGCTAAACCTCCGTGGCAGTTGTAAAACTACCACCACTGGTCCGAATCCAGTTCCCTCCGTTTGTTCTTTAATAAAAGAGTGGCGGAATAAGACGCAGGTGAAAGGCCGATTGAAGATTAATAAAGCTTAGTATAGTTTCTCCAGGCGCTCGTGGGTTCTAAAGGATACTCAATCTCCGATAGATAATTGGGAATGTACTTAGTTGATTTTAAGGTAGTATTACAGGTTAGCACTTCAACTATGTGAGGTAATGATAATACAATGAAAATTGTATATGGTGAGAGGGAATATACTAGTGTAGAGTGAAATTCTCTACCTCTTTTATTATAGATTCTTCCTCGTCCAATGGTAGGACATAGGTTTTTGGAACCTACAATTCTGGTTCGAATCCAGGGGAAGAAAGTGCTACTGTGGCTCAATGGTAGAGCGCCTGCTTTGTAAGCAGGATGTTGGAGGTTCAAGTCCTCTCGGTAGCTTGTTTGGGAAGTAGCTCAATGGTGGAGCGTTCGGCTGTTAACCGAAAGGTTTTGTGGGTTCGAAACCCACCTTCCCAGTTTTAGATAGCAGGTATAGAGAAACGGCTCTCTCAGTAGGCTCATAACCTACCCTCGTAAGAGTAAGATGGGTTCAATTCCCACACCTGCAACTTATTAGGAGTTTTTACGGCTGACGGTTTTCTCTTTAAAAAAACCTTAGCTCCCCTTCTAGGCATGGTGTAATTGGCTAACATACCTGCTTTGGGTGCAGGTGATTTGAAGGTTCGAGTCCTTCTGCCTAGATATGTTTTATATGAAAAGTTGGAGGAAATTATGTCAAAAATGATTGAAGCAAATGGAAAATCAGTTAATGACCAATTAAAAAAACTACAAGAACAAGTACAATATTTTAATCCAAGCTTTACAAACTTAGATAAAAATTATACATACTTATTAGATTATGAAGTAAAATATGAAATTTTAGTTGCGAATTCTAAAGAAAGTATATTAAAAAAATTAAAAAAGTTTAAAGAATTGAATAAAATTTTAAAAATTTCCTTCTCAACCAATACAAAATATTCAAAAATTTTTGATAAAGAGTATACAGAATATAATATTTTTATTGAATATTTATAATCCCGGACGATCATATATAAGAGGGCTATCATAATTTGATGAATTTTTTATAAAATCATCGAAACATTGAATGGAATTATCACACATTACTTCAATTTGATTCATTTTTGTTTGTAAATAACGTAAAGTTGGAAAGCCTAAATCACGTATATTAAAGTATTTTATACTACTATCATCTATATATTGATCATAAAATTCACCAAAAATGATCCAATTTTTCGGAAAAATATTATAGATTAAGTCCTTTAAAGTACGACAACGTATATTTTTTATTATTCTTTCAGCAGATCCTCGTTCTTTTTCCTCAATTCTAAAGTCAGATAATATCTTCATAATCGCATTAAATTTATTTGTATATGTACTAAACTTTGCTGAATTAAGTAACATTATAATCCTCCGTAGGAATGTGGTCTATATGCTTCTAAAAAATCAATCGGTATTATTTTGACTGTTGTTGCATAGACTATATCTGCTTCAATACATGCACTTATATTTAGATCAAGTAAACCATCAGATATAGTATATAGTTGTCCTTTATAGAATAATTGAAGCGGATACTTTAAGTTCTGTCTATCATATTGTTTATGTAGAATAACTGTCATTAAATCCATAGGCATATAGTTAACTATATTGCAACGATGCTTAGATATAAAGTAATTAATATGCTCAGTATTTTCTTTATCTATTCGTTGACGTTCATCGAGGTTTATAACACAATCATCTAAAGCTTTTACTATGGAATCAAATAAAGGTGAGGTTACAGCCATATTATAATCCTCTCCAATAAAAATATTCCGGACATGCATCACTTAATGTTTGGCCTGAATCTACGGTATGATATGATCTGATTTTCGAATATATATTTTGAAAGTCAGCATAGGATAGGTCTTCTAATTTGATTACACAAATTTGATCAAAGCCTGATTGAGTAATATCTATTTTACCTTTATTTATACAAATAGATGTACCGGATAATCCGTAGGAAATGATAGCGTTTTTTAATGAGTAATCATGTGAATCTATTGGTCCGCTGGATAGTACCGGAGCATTAACTTCATTATATATTCGGGTAAATAAATACTTAACTTCACTATACGGCATATTGTTTATAAATATGGTGTGCCCAACGCATTTAAGATTTTCATAATTATAAGGTTGAAAAAAATTACTATCCATTATAATCCTCTCCATTCGAAATATTCCGGGACTGCCATACTTACAGTCTTACCATAATAATGCCTTTCATTCATTACAAGTGCACTATATATTTTAATAAAGTCATCGAATTCAAGGTCACATATTTTTTTCATAATAAAATCATCCGGGGAGTCCATATAAAGAACAGGTATGTCACGTACATATATAGAAGCGTCTGCAATCCCGTTTTCGTTAATGGCTTTTATAAACCATCTAAGTTGGTTGGTTCTACTAATTTCTGCGTGTGTAAACTGACGTTCAGCTGAGTTAACTGTGTTCAATATTTTTTTAAATATATCCACAACCGCATAGTAATTCATATTGTTAATAAAGTATGCGTGGCTATTTGCATTACGTCTTAAAGTTTCCTTTGAAGGAAGTTTGTCAACTATATTATGCGATACATTGACAAATATTGGTATGTTTGTTATACTTATTGTCATTTTTATTTCTCCTGTTACAAAAGCATACAACATTTTAAAATAAATGTCAAGCTTCTTTATTTCCAAATTCTTTTACAAGCCATTGTGCTTTACCGTATCCCCATATATCACCTAGAGGTAAGTTATAACCGCTACAGCCGTCCCAACCTTCAAACTCTTTATTATATTCAGGAACCGCTTTACTTAGTTCCGGATACTTATCTTGTAAGGCTTTAAGTTTCTTTGCAAACTTATCGTACTGATAATCAGATACTATATTTGTGTTGAGCCGGTAATATATAATGGAATGCACCAACACACACAGACGAAGTCGTTTGATTTCTTCCATGATCTTTCTTTCATCTTCAGTATATTCCTTTATAACCTCAACGGTTTTTACTTTCTTTTTCATTATCATCCTCTACAAGTATTGCTTTACCTTTAAACTTTCTTGGAAAGCCGAGTGTTATATAACCATCATTATGTCCAACACTTACATATGCAATATAAGGTGTACCGTCTTCGTTAAGTACTTTAACTGCACCAACGGACTTAAAGTTATGTTTGATTGTCCATTCCTCACTTGCTTTCTTCTGTTCATACAGTAAGGTTTTTGGCGGATCATATTCCGGTTTATATACGATATCCTCGATTTCCTCAATAGCTGCCCACTGATCTTCGGTAAGATTTGCGCTTTCATAATCAAACAGATGAAGAATATCTCTTATACGTAATGCATCTTCTTTATTCATATTATTCTCCTATATTAGTCTACAGATGTAAAGAACAGAATAACTGCTACAATCATACAGCCGACTGCAATCCAAAGTAACATTATGTTTCTCCTCCTTATCCGAGCCAGCAATCGTTCCAGATGAAGTCCCATTCGTCATCTGAGTACTGTGCAAACTCCAAATTTTCCCTTTGTATTCTTTTAAAGTAGTTAAGTGCGTTTATTCTATATTGTCTGTCCATTTTACACAGAAACACCTTTTCGCCGTTCGGTCTTTCGTAATAATAGTTATACCGAAATTCCCAATCATTTCTAAGTGAACATTTAAGTTCAAATATGAGTTTATCGAGTTTCTTTGTAAGATTGACTTTCCTTTTATTTTTAAAGCCAACCAAGTCGTATACAAGTTTCATACGTCCCTCCAATGATTATATACCTCCCACCACTTCTTTCGACACAGCCATAATATCGTCTATACGTGCGTAGAATTCGCATTCCCGATCTTTTGTATATAATTTACAGCACCACCTATCATAGGATACGACTCCGATTACCTTGAAAACGGAGCCTTTTGATATATCGATATATTTATCGGTGAGTATTCGAGTACCGCCATTCCAATTTGCCATGGTCATATTTATACCCCCATTTGAGTCCAGCTATATATTGTAAGCATTACATTCATATATAATACCATATAAAACACCACAATGTCAACCATTCCAAAAAGAATTGCGGTATAGGTATTCATATGCATTAAATACCGCCTTCAATGGGATTGGATGCCATTGCCACGTCCTGTCTCCACAGCCATCCGGAGTAGCCGGTATTCAAAGACTCTACATGTATTTGAGCTACGCTTATACTTAGAAGTTTAATGACCTCACCTTTCTTCAACCAAGCAAAGTCTTCATTTACCAGTCTTATTTTCCCTCTAATCTGTTTACGTTCCTCTTCTGTAAAACTCATGAGAGTATAATCAATATCAAAGAATGATGTTTCCGTTTCTTCCATATACTAAATTCCTCCTTCCAATATCTCTACGACGTCTTCATTCATAAACTCTTCCGGTGCCAAATCAAGCTTCTGACTCCTATCCATTATATCGATTAGCTGTATTTTATGATTGGATATCGTCACCGTTTCCATAATGGTTCCTTTAGAGATTAGCTTCAGTCTATCCCTAGCAACAATACTGGTTCTAAGTATACATATCATAGCTAATCCTCCTATTACACACCCTCCCAGATTCTATGTACATAACTTGGATCTCTAAACTCTTCGTAAGAAAGATGCAGTCGATGGTATTTATTTATCACACTAACCAGATTCACTGAATAGTTGTCGGTTATCTCAACTCTCATGACGGTACCTTTCGGTATCCCATAGCTCTCACGAAAACCTCCCATATATAAATCACGTACAAGTATACATAACATATTACACTCCCTTCCCTTCAACAACGGCTTTACTTACTTTTTTCACATGCGCCAATATCTTCTGATAAGCCCTAATTTCACTCTCATCAGTTGTCAATAGTAATTCCCTTTCTATAAACGTCCTAATATCATCACATACAGCCATTACTTCAGTATAATTAATTATAGGTGTTTCATCGAATAAACCGTACATACACATCTCCTCCTATATCAAATCTGACTATATTATATACAAATCCAAACTAAAATGTCAAGGGAAATTTACTTTCTCGTCTATAAACTAAGGCTGGAATAGGCAGACAAAAGGTAAATTTCGAAATCCAGACACGCGTTCTAAAAAGGGCAATGAGCGCTTAAAGAGGGGGGACCTCCTCCAGAGCGTAACTTACACCGGAAAAACCCTACCACCGAGGTAATTTACTTAGTACTTACTGAGTAATACCTGGTATGGGTGGGTTAATCATAATGGGGTGGCGCCCCTTACCAGCCAAGGAGGACATCATGTCCAATACAACAACTACTTTCCAAGTTTTAGGAAACTTGGTGTTCACTGCTGACATTACAGCAGCATCTTTGGAGACTAAGGTTTCCAGAAAGACCGGTACTTCGTACCAGCAGTTCAGTACACCTATCTACATAGGTGCAGCAAGGGTAGGAGACATTACAGCCTTCGTACCTAAAGCCCCGAAATTGGTACTCAGAGATGGTACTTATAAACCGGTATACATCTTAGACTATGAGTACAAGACATGGGTATCATTGAAGGAAGCTGACTTGGAAGGGTACAAGATGTTCTATGAAGGTGACCAAAAAGAACATCATGTTAAAGGGTACTCCAAAGGCGGAATCACCATCTGGGCTTACACAGACATCACCGATAAGAAAGGTGAAGGTCTTGTAAGAGCTCAAATCGTTTTGAGAACCAGAGGCTATGCAGAAGTAAAATAAGGCAGAGCCTTCACCAAGGTCCCGGGCAACCGGGGCTTTGGATGAGTGCTTTGGAACTCAAGTGTACAAATGTATTATAATACATTTGTGCGGAAAAAAGGTTGGAAGGGAGGTGGACTATGAACTTAAAGCAGAAGTTAGCAGAAAGTCGTATTTACATCTCAGATGCAGACTGGAGCCAAAGAGGCTCGGTTCACTACCTAAGGGTAGGTGAATTTATAGTTGAAGGGACAGGTGTAGCGATAGTTAGCTACGCAAAAGCTCAGAAGAAAAAGAACATTCCTGCGCTCCTAAAGCTAATCCAGTCCAAAGCAATCCGTATCCTGGAAGCAACCAAGGATGCAATTATCACTTGCGGATTGCCATAACTATAATACATTTGTACGAAAATAAACTCAAGGAGGGTAAATAATGAAATCTAAATTAGGAAAGAAAGTCTGGTTCATTTGTAATAATCAGATCTACAGTGGGAAGCTTTGGAGTATAGAGAAGCACGAAACCATCACCAAAACAAAGCGAGTGAAGTGGACGGAGTATATAATGACAAATACCGATGGTCGTTCCATGAAAGTTTTTACATCTAAAAAATCTGCGCTAAGGAGGCTAAATGACAAAGTCAGAACAAATAGAAAGCCTGGCAAAGAAGCTAGGTTATAAAGTAGTTCATACTACTGCGGAAGAGTATGAGCGTTCATGCGAACGCGAAGACGAAACGTTCCGGGAGGCGGAACGCAGGTTGATCGTAGTAAGTGAACAGGGGAGGTGCGATATGAAAAAGTTGAAATTCTAGTTCGCAAACTTTCTTTCGGAAGGGGGCAGGCACCAACGTCCGAACTGAGAGTAGTTCACTCTCGTTTAGGCTACCCCAAACGTTTGGTGTCTGCTTCCTTCCCTGTAGTTAACATAGGAAAGTTATACACAAGTTATTCACAGGTTGTGGATAAGTTGTGTATAACTTAGGAAGTATAGGAGGAGTATATGAAATTGAGTTTAGATAAGCTTATGAGTATGAAGTCACAAGCTATATGTACTAATAATGAGCTGGTTAAAGAGTTTAAGGAAGTAAGGAAGAAGCTATTGAAGAAAGGGTTTAATAAGCTTACCTTTGAAGATACGAAGGACAAGAGTAGCAGGTTATGGTTTGAGGATAGGAAACTGGTAGCATATAATACGAAGAAGGATGAAGCTTTGGTTAGATTTGGTAATAGTGATGAGCTTTGGGTAAGTAGTAGTTTACTTAATATCAATAGACTTATAGTAGTGAAAAGTATAGCAGAGTATCTATTAAAAGTTGCATAGGGGGGGTAAGATGAGAAAACTTAAGATAGGACTATTCTATATAGTAGAATATAACAAAGGGGAAGGATACTTAACTCAGGACTGTTGTATTCTTCCAAAAGGTAGATTGATTCCAGAGATAAAGGGATTTGAAATAAAGAAACATATCTTTGAGGATTCACTGGAAGCATATGATATTATAAAAGACTTTCTTTACTATAACAAAGGATATAGGAAGAGTCAGTTTAAGATAATTAGAATTGATTTAAAGAAAGTTGCTTTTGGTAATAGAAGTGAAGGTGTTATATCTATTGTTAAATTATGATAAAGGAGGGGTAAGATGCCTAATATAGATAGAGTAATTGTAGTATGTCAGACTTTGCTTAGATTTAAGTTGTCTGGCATGATAGATGGAGATGATGATAATATAATAACGAGTATGTTCTATCATATGTATTTGGATGATTTAACCAGTGATGATTGGGAATATGTGATAGAGCAGTTGGTTGCAGAGTATCTGATGTTGGAAGGGGTGATTAAGGTTAGTAAGAAAGGAGGTGTCTAATGGATGAAATAACAGTATGTGGAGTTGAGTATGTAAAGGTTGAGGTAGGTGGAGCACATGGATGTAACCATTGTGACTGTGCTTATAGTACCTTATGCAGATTGGGAGGAAGAGAATGTAAGTTATATTACTCTCAGTGCTATAAGGTAAAAGATGAGAGTAAGAAGATCAAAGATGGTATGGAATATACAATTAACGGAGCAAGGTATATTGCAAAAGACGGTCACTGTAAGGAATGTTCTTTCTATAATTATAGTGGCTGTAAGTTAACCGGACTTACTTGTACCGGTCATATTCCTTTGGAGAAAGTACCGGAAGGAGGGGTATAACAATGACTGAGAAAGAAAGGGAAACGCTTCAACTTGCAAAGAAATATAGGAAAATGATAAATAAGTTTAGATTTATAGGAATCGTTGATGGCAGAAGCCTTATATATTGGCGCGGAGATTACTTACAGGAAACACAGTTTCAGGATTTCGATTATTGCTCCAAATGTGCCTGTATCGAATTGGTTACCAAAAGAAGTTGCCCATTGTTCCTTATGCTTCATCAGAAATGCCCTACAATGAAAATGGGTGCCTACTTCAAAAAAATAGGTGACAATTTCACAGGGGTATAAGGGGGTGTGATATGAGCGGGATTGAAAAGAGACTCAATGACGGTAATGTACTTATTGCCGGAGCTGAGTATAAAGTAGTTGAATGCAAGAAAGGAGTAGTTGGATGTGATGTGTGTGATGCTCAGTACTCCAATAACTGGTGTAGGGTTGGAGGGGGTATATGTGACCTCAAATATAATCAGTGCTACAAAGTAGTGAACGAAACAAAGATGGTCAAAGCCAATAATGTATATGGTAGCATTGTTAGATACATCAGTTTCAAAGGGAGATGTGAAGATTGTATCTTTTTTCGAAAGAATGGATGTGACCTTTACGGTATGGCATGTAAAGGATATACTCCTTTGAAATCGATGCCATACAAAGGAGGGATATAATGGCAGAGAAATTGGAGGTCTTAAGTAACGGACATATACTTAAGATCGATGAAGATGTATATGTAAGTACACATAAAGATGATAACTCGTATGCTTGTCAATCCTGTGATTGCTATAAACTAAAAGCATCAGATGGGTTTTCCTGCAGAGTTCAAGAACTAAATGGAGGGCCTTGCCCAAGACCTAGTGTATATGTCAATTATAGAATAAAGAAAGGAGGTCTCTAAGGTTGGTCGCTTAGAGTTACCTAATATATAGACCTGGAGGAAGTCATGAATAGAAGAATTAAAGATTTGTTTGTAGGTGCCACAGTAAAGGTGTTGGAAGAAGGTGTTTATCCGGATACCGGAAACAAATACCGTAAGATCAGTATCAATGGTAAAAACATTAGCAAAAGATTTAATTCGTTTGCCAATGTAAGATGCAAAGGAGGCTACACAGATTACATGAGAGATAGACTTGTGGTAGCATCCGATGGTTTCAGACAAGGGAATACCATACAGGTGTTCGGTACTTCCTTTGACATTGAAGAAAGAATAAGCAGAAAGAAAGAAAAGTACTTAGCTATTTTAAAAGATGGTCAGAAGGTTGGTTACTTCATCAATGAGAAACAGAGGGCAACATTCAACAACGTTTGCCTCTAAGGAGGTAAAATGTATATTCAAGAGGAGTATAATGCTTATAGAAAAGCAAGGGAAGCATTGAGAAAAAAGATATACAGTTACCTTGATATGTTACATATGCGAATACATATGGAACTTGTGCTTGACAGAACTGAAGAAATACTGGTGTTTGTTGAAATAAGAGACGGATTGCTGATAACAGATCATGGTGATCAGTACCAATATACAGGGTTCTCTACCGGAGAACTTCTGGAAGTATATGAAAAATTATATAATCATGGAGGAATATAGTGTTAAAATTAATTACAAGTAATAAGGTTGAAGAAGGTAGGAAAGACTGGGAGATGCATCCTGAAATCAAAGTAGGTATGAATAAGATACAGAAATGGCTTGAAAAGAAAGCACAAGCCAAAGAAGAAACGATTGTGTTTAGTTACAATCCAATTGTGTTTAGGATTGGATTGTTACTTAAACTCAGGGGTGAGAAAGTATCCTTCATCTATAAAGGTAATAGAACCGAAGAAGTATTTGTAGATGACTTGGGATATTATGTAAATCCACCCAGTCATTTCATGGATATGATGGAGAAAATTCAAGACGATATTATTGACATCCGAAAGGAAAGGAGGTATAATGGACAAAACAACTGACAAAATTAAGATTGAACCAAAGATCTTTCAAACATGTATACAAGTAAAAAACTTCGCATTGTTCGATGAACTGCTCGATAGAGTAGACATAAGCGATTGGAAGAACCAAAAGAAACTTCAGTTGCTGTTCGAGTTTCACTATCAACATGCAGTACCGGAACAATACTGTACAATCGAAAGATATAAAAAAGTGATCGATGTGTTTAAAATTAATTTGAATGGTAGTTGCTGGGGATATACACCAGTGACACATATAGTTGGTATGGGTAATGCTACAAGTAAAATGATACTTGATTACTTGCTAAGCAGACCTGACGTTGATGTACGTAAAAGAGAAAGACGTACAGGCTTACCTGTATATCAAGCAATATTGTTTGATATGGGTAGGCGTGATAAAATGGACAAGTCTTTAATAGCAAAGCTGATAAAGAAAGGAGGAAATATAAACGATACTGATAAGAATGGTAAAAATATTCTACAAAGTATTTTGGAGTACGGAAGTTATTGGAGCGATTTAATTAACGAAGATCTCGTTAAATATCTTTTGTTTAATACAGTATTAGACTTAGGTCACAAAGATAAAAGTGGGAAGACCGCATTAGACTTTGCAGAGGAACGTATAAAAAGAGAAGAAGAACGCTATGACAAAGCGTGTGTAGAATATCAAAAGCATTCTTGGTACAGTGCTCCTTCTAAAGAAAAGATTGAACAGGCAATAAGAATAAGGGACTTAATTAAAGCAAGGATTGTAGGAGGTATATAATGAAAGAAGAATTGGAAGAGTTAAAGAAACAAGTGCTTATGCTTAATGTAGCTATGGCAGTTGTGATGAGAGTACTTAAGAGTAAAGGTCTTATAGATTTGGATAAGGTAATTGAGCAGTCCAAAGAAGAGTCAAAACAAGTATCCCCTGATAAGGAGGCAGGGTATAACCAAATACTAGAAGACTTTAATCCAAAAATAAAAAACTAAGGAGAAAAAAGAGAATGGAAATCGTAGCAATAGTAATCGCAGTAATAGCAATAATGATAATTGCTATCGTAGTATTAGCAGTAAAGCAATACAAGTTGAATGTTAGAGTAAATGATTTGGACAGATCGCTTGTCAAATATGCCACTGAGATCTTGGAACCTAGAATCCAATCAATCGCAGACACGCATAACAGATTCGTAGATTATGTAGATGAAAACGTAGTGTTTAAAAAGGCTACCAAAGAAAAGGTCGAAAAGAAAAAAGGTAAAAGAGGTAGACCTAAAAAAGCAAGTAAATAATTATTAATGTTGTATGTGGCTCCCCTAGAAATAGGGGAGTCTTGTAAAACATTAAGGAGGATAACATGAGTATAAATAATTTAAGGATAGTTGAGGTAGCAAAGAAAAGAAATGAATTAGATGGTTTACTTTTAAATATAAACCATGTGTTGTATAAAGTTACAAAAGGTTATACATGGCAGTGTGACTTTTGTGATGGAGCACTTTGTAAGTTCTATGGCTGTCCTTTGTTCGCATCTGTAGATTGTAATATAACAGATGCAGGTGTAGTAAAAGATGGTAAGGATAAGCTACAATGGATATTGGTTAAAGCAACTGATATCTAAGGAGGGCGTATGATTATAAGAAAGATGACAAAAGGACATTATATATGTAGAAGTCCTATAAGTAATATATCATATGAAATTGTTCAATCACATGAATTTAAATCATGTTATGTTAGATGTTGTTTTAGTTCTTATTGCAGAAAGTTTAACGATACCAGAAAACCGTTATTAAAATATTTTGGTATCGATAAAAGTTGTGCTTACTTCTTTCAGTGTGCTGGTATAAATGACAACGATGGATCACTAATATATTTTAGAAAGTTGGAAGGAGGTGTGTAATGTCATTTTCTTTCCTTAAAGATGGAACCATATTCACTCTTGCCAATGGAGTGAGAGTTGTGGTTCAGAAAAGATATGAAGCATTTCCGGGTGATTGTAAAAACCATTGTTACTTTGGTTACACAGGGAAGTGTTATGGTCTTGGAGTTATTGCTAAGAAACATTTTTCAAAGGCAGATATTAAAAAGTATTTTAGTGATAACAATAATAGTTTTGTTTCACGTAGAGAAATATTTTGTCCTCATAAACTAGATTCTTGTTATTGTTTCTGGGAAATAAAGGGAGGTGTTTAACATGAATAAAATAGGACCCTTCGAAGAAGGATATATTATTAAAAGTTCTTGCGGGACATTCAGAGTTGAGTACGCTGGATATACAACTGTTGGTGATGTAATTAAAATTACTGATTGTCAGAAGTGTGAGATACTCAAGATGTCAAACAATCAGTCTTGTAGACCACTCTTGAATAAATTATTTGACATTCCTATTAATGTTGGATGTCTATTAAAACGAGGTTATGTATTTAAAAAAGTTAAAGGAGGTATATAAAATGAAAAGTTTAAATGAAGTAATGTTGTACTTGGACTGTCCGAGGAAGTATAGTTTTGAAAAGGTAGGTCTGAAGAAAGAGAAAAGTGATAACGATAAATTAAAACAAAGAGTAAAGGATGCAATTAAAAAGTATCTTGAAAAAGATTTAACACTCTTGCAATTCACAGATGAAGTTGGTATAATAGGTAAGACAAAGGTCGATGCACTATATAATCTAATCCAGGAAAATAAAGATAAGCTTCTCGATAAAGATTATATATTGACAGTCGTTCTTAAAACACCAACGGATGGATATGAAAGAAGCTTATATTATAACATCCATCAAGTAATCAATTGTGAGAATAAAGAACTTAAGTTCAATATAATTGTTCTTAATGTTAATCCAAAGTTAGAACAAGTTACATTGAAACCAAGAACAGATGAACAAGTTAAAGAGATAAATGAACTTGTTAAGTCTGTCGATAGGTTGATTGATATGGTAGAGAAAGAACAGTTAGTTTATATCAAAAGACCTAACAATATAACCTGTAGCAGTTGTGTTTACAATAGTGAATGTAAACCAATATGTTTTACAAGGGAGGTTAAGGATGAGTAGCGTAAGTAAAACACTGGAAAGGGAATTAAGGGAGTTAAAACAAACAGAAGTTAATATCCAAAAGAAAAAAGATGAACTTGTATCTGCAATTGATAATCATTTAGAGTCTGTAAAGAAAGAAAGGATGCAAGCCGAAAAGATTTACAAGTCTCTAATAAGGAGGTAGCCAATGACAAATGATAAAGAACTTGTTGAACAAATGAAAAAATTAAGTGAGGAGGTAAAGGAATTAAGTGATAGTATTACATTGTGGAATAACAATGTAGAGTTTTTAGGTAATCAGTGTGCAAGCACTGACAGGCAGATGGAAAGAGTAATAGATGTATTCGCAAACAAAGTTAGTAAAACAGGTAAAAAAATAGTGCGTTTATATGACGCCAATAAATAATAAAAGGAGGATAATACAATGTTATTATCAGAAATCAAAAGTGTAGTAAAAGAATTATGTCAGAATGGTTGCAAAGTAAATCTTTGTCTTAAAGGACATCAAGGAATTGGTAAGACACAAATCTTACAACAGGTAGCAAAAGAACTTGGTTGGGATTATAAAGCAATATACTGTGCACAAACTTCTACGGAAGATTTAATTGGTATGCCAAAGATTGTTGAGGATGGCAAAGGAGGATGGTCAACAGAGTTCGCAAAGCCGACACTCTTTCCGGATAAAGAAAATACAATCTTTGTTTTGGAAGAAATCAACAGAGCACCGTTGGAAGTTCAACAGTCTGTCTTGCAGTTATTGACAGATAAAAAGATAGGTAACTTTGTATTACCTAAGAACACATTGATATGTGCTTGTATCAATCCTACTGACTCAGTGTATATGACACAAGAGTTAGATAGTGTGTTCGTTAACAGAATGGTAACGATAGATGTTGAAACCAGCATAGATGAGTTCTGTGCATATGCAGAAAAGAAAGGTGTAGATCCGGACATAATAAACTATATCGGTTCATTGAATAGTTCACAAGCGGCGATACACTTTACACCGAAACCTTCAGAGAATACAATCGGTAAACCGATGGCTTCACCAAGAACTTGGATGATAGCAAATGATATTCTTAAGTTGGATGTAAGTGATGGTGTTCTTACACAAATGTTAATTGGTGCTCTTGGAAAAGAAACAGCAACCAACTTCTTACAGACCAGACATAAATTAGATAAGGTGCTTAACATTGAAGCATTGATTAAGAGTTTCGATAAGTTGAAAAGTAAATTGGAAAAACAAAATGATGGTACAATGTTGAAGACAGTTAATGACTTTGCAGATGTATTAAATAATAAAGAGAAAGCATCAATGTATACAGAAGCAGAGTTACAAAATATGGGTAAGATAATTGAGTACCTATATAATAATAACAAAGCACATGCTTCAATGTTGTTTACAAAGATAACAGACTTATCGAGTACAGGTTTGTTAAAGAAGATAAAGAAAGCATACAAAACAGCAGATGGTAAAACAGTAGTAGACTTGTTAACAGAAGTAGGTACAAGTATAAAATAACGGAGGAAGAACATGGAGAGAATTAACAGATGTATAAATAAGTTAGCATTTAACTTTGAAACACTCTGGTTCCTTGATGTTCTTTATAACATTAACATTGCGGTGATGGACAAAGATAAATGTCCATCACCTACAGCATGTGTAATGTTTAAAGACTTCAAAATCAGTATGTTCTTTAACAGAGAATTTATTGATAAGTTAGATGATGACGAGTTGTTGGGTGTAATCCTTCATGAAACACTTCACCTTGCTTTGTATCATAATGTAAGAAATGTAGATAAGAATATGCAATTATGGAACATTGCATGTGACTTAGAAGTTAACTCAATCATAGATAGTATGAAGTTTAAATTACCTAAAGGTGGGTTGATGCCACAAAGAGATTTTAAACTTGAAAGCAGATTGAGTGCAGAGAATTATTATGATGCAATTTATAGAAAAATAGAGGACCAAAAGAAGAATGGTAATGGTGGGCAAGGAGGTTTCAGTATTGAAGGTATGGGTACACTTGATGATCATTCTCAATGGAGTAAGACAGAAAGTGAAAGTGAAATGGTAAAACAAATGGTAGATACAGTTGTTAAACCTGCGATACAAAAGAATGAGAATGATATCAACAGGTCATCTATAAAAGATAATATCACCGAAGCATTGAGAGAAGTAAGTGGTAAGAAAAATAGAAGTGCAAGATATGGTGATCAACCTGGTAACTATATATCAAAGATAAATGTTACCGGTAATGGAAAAGTTAAATGGAATTATATCTTGAATAGACTTATCAGAAGAACATTGTCTTCGAACTATACTCCTTCATTTAAAAGAACATCCAGAAGATATGGTGAACTTGTGAAAGGTAAAATCAAGAACCATAAGATTGATAGTATCGTAGTAGCAGTAGATACTTCAGGAAGTATAAATAGAGATTTGCATGAAAGGTTTATGGAAGAAATAATCTTGATAAGAAGAATGTTCAAAATTGAGATTAGATATATTCAATGTGATACAGAAGTTACTCAAGATATAAAGTTGAAAAGGTATACGAATGTAGAAGACATAGCGATTAAAGGTGGTGGTGGAACAGACTTTAGACCTGTGTTTGATTACATTAAACAGAAGAATTATAAACCTAATGCAATATTATACTTCACAGATGGTCAAGGAGCGTATCCAGAGAAATCAAATATAGATACACTTTGGATAATAGATAGTGAAGAAAGTTTAAGTTATGGTTATAATCCACCGTTTGGTTATAAATTATTCTTAGATGAGAAATAAAAAAGGAGGAAAGGAAAATGGCTAAAACAAAGAAAGTAGCAATTGAAGTATCAAGAGATCTTGAATTGGTAAAAAGAATGGAAGAAGTATCGGCAAAGCTTTGTAGCAAAAACATAAAGGCAATTATATTTAATCACAAGAATTTGGTGTATGACACAAGAGGATTGGCAGTATACAATCCAAACACCAGACATGTAGTAACATTGGGTAGTGTAAGATCAACAGACTTCTCGGTTGCTCCGGATACAATAGTAAATGTATCAAGACTTGAAGCTCTTGAAGATGTTGCTAAAGAAGAAGACTTATTAAAGCATCCAAATGTATATGCGATTGTAGATAAAGATAACAACTTCAAATGTGTTGATAGTAAGTATGATAAGAAATTAGACTTCGATAAAGACAGTGAAGATTGTTTGACAGTATATTACAATGAATACTTTGAAGCAAATAACTATCCGAAGTATCTTGTGAGAGAAAAAGAAGGTCAGTATAAATTGTGTTATGATTGTCACAAGTTATTGTTGGATGATTTAGATCATGCAGAAGTTAGTGGTGATGAATTCTGTTATGATTGTATAGTTAAAAGAGGAAGAGAGAATGCAGTAGATCCAAAGAAATTAAAACTTATGCAATTGCATAAACTGGATGCAGAATAAACTTGATGTAAGTCGTGGTGAGGTTGTGTTACTTGCCACGACTTATGTTGGAGGTTATGATGAAAACGAATAAAGCAAAGCGCATGTTCGAAGGCACTTCTATTGGTGTAGGTGATATTATTTTTATATGTAAAAGAAGATGCATCTTGCTAGCTAAAACTCATGCGGGTATTGAGTATTGTAAGGAGTGCGCACTTAATAATGAAATAAAATGCTCTTATTTTCCATGTGCTGATTTCTATCCTAAAGAAATTAAAGGAGGGTTGTGATGAAATATCAACCGGTAAAACAAGGAGATACACTTGTACTTAATGATGGTGTGCATGTAGCAGTTCATGTATCAATAAAAAAAGACACTGATATTTTTAAGTATTGTAATTCTTGTAGTCTACATTATAAAACTGAATGTTACATTATGAATTGCAAGAATACACATTTTAAAATATCAGAAGGAGGTTTATGATGAGTTACCCACAAGTTCCAAGTGACTTAGATCACTTACATTTTCATAGAATTGATTCAAGAAAATGTTTTGTATATGAAGATCGTAATATGCAAATACTTAAAAGTTACAATACAATTGTTGCAATGTATGATAAGAAAGATCAAATACTTTATAGAGACGAGGTACCTTATTCTTCTTTTACAAGTGTTCACGTTGGAGTATTTCTTTTTAAGTATCCCGGATATCGTTATAAAGAAACAATATACATTCCACAAAATTATTTAATTAACTTCATAAGACTAAAGCTAAAAGGTAAATCACCTTGTATACAGAAGGCTTTTAAATTCACTAATGGAATGTATGCTAAGCTATATAGAATACATCATGTTGAAAATAGATTAGTTAAAATAGTTAATCACAGTGACAGTTATTCTTTTCTATATGGTAATGAAACTACAAGTTGTACAGTAGTACCATTAAGTTATGACGTATGTTCAGCCAATCAAAATAATGAAACGCTTAGATCATTTAAGCCAAAGAATTTAATACCATTAGAGTGTGGTCTTTAGTATTATATAAATATTTAAGGAGGTGATAAGCAATGCCAAACTATGTAAGAAATATATTCATTGAGGTTTCTGATGAAGAGAAATATAAAAAGTTTGTGTTAAATGATAAAGGTAAGATTGATTTTAATATATTAATTCCAATGCCTGTCTCTTTATCCATCGGTTATTCCGGACTATATAAACCAGAGTTCGATGCTAAGTTCTTTAAGTTTGCATTGAACTCACATACCTTTGATGATTATAGGGATTTGATTCATGATTGTATGAAAATAAATATACCCACTTTCAAAAAATATGAAGACTTTCTAAACATCAAAGATATCGATGCAAGAGTATTAATCGAAAAAGTATATACTGTATGGAATAAAGTAAAGCTTGGTTACCCAAGTTGGTATGAGTGGAGAAAAGATAAATGGGGAACCAAATGGAATGCTTGTGAAGATAATTTACCATACCCCTCAATAGCACAAGAATATATTTTTAAGACTGCTTGGTCAACTCCTTCATCTTGGTTATCAAAGTTAGCAGAGGAACTTGATTTTGTTTTATTGTATGCAGACGAAGACATAGGATGTAACTGTGGTATAATTGAAGCACGTAACGGTATATTAGTATTTCACGATGATACTGATTACAGAGATCCATCCACAGTATTTGCTCTTGCAGTAAATGGAAATGAAATCTACAATGAAAACCTTGATTCGCCTGAAGAGGTAGAGGAATCTAAATATTTATACGATAATAAAAATCAACTTCTATTTGAATTTTTTATGCACAATAATTGTGTAGATATTTATAATAGAAATGAAAGTAAACTTAATGAATTATTTATTGATTAATGGGGGTTTATATGTCTAAAAAAATAATATATCTTGAACCCGGTGAAGTGTTTGAATTAGAAGACAACACAAAATTAATCTATGTAGGTGATGATTTTGTATGTGGAGATTGCTATTACTTCTTAAATGATAAACGATGCTATACTGGAGTTAAAAAAAATGCGTCACTATATTGTAAAGAAGGTTGTTGTTTTAAGGAAATTAAATCCGGGTTATAAAGGAGGTTGAAATGTCAATACACAAAGTTAATAGTGTAATTATATTAAAAGACGGAACTGTACTTGCAATTAGACCAAATCTTTGTTTAACTGTCGGTTGTCATTTCCTTTCAAAAGAACATGAATGTCTTGCTAAAGCAAGTATGTTTAATAAAAAAGATATACATGTAACCACCAATGGAATGTTCAGTTGTGCAATGACAATAGGTTCAGATTCTCATTTTGAAAAAATTGATGGTGGAGTATAAGGAGGTTATTATGACTGATGAATGGAGAGAGATGAAGCAAGTTAATGATGAATGGGTAATTGAATTTTTTGAAGTTGAAGAGTTAAAAGATAATGAAGTTATAATCACAACTCATGGTGAGAAAGTAAAAGTAGTACCAGGTAAATGTCAAGACTGTAGATTCCGTGTTGATAGAGGACTTGTATTTTGCGATTGTAAAGGAGAAATACCTGAGAAATATTTAATAAAGGGTTCGTTATGTAATTTAAAAAACAGAAAGTTTGTAAGTGTTAAAGCAAAGAATGGAATATAAATAAGGAGGTTAATATGTTTTTTCCTTTAGATATAGTTGAAATAGTTGGTAATAAAATTGAAACTTGTATAGTTGAAACTCATGTGAATAGAACAGGTGGTCTCACTTATATAACAGATAATAATTGGTCACGTGAAAGAACAGAAAAAGAGTTATCATTTATTAGGAGTGGTGGTTGGCATCTAAAACATTTTGTAAAAGAATTTTATCCTGGTGACAGGGTTTCATGGGTTGATAATAGACTAAGACAAACAGATATAATTGAAAAGAAAATATATACTTTCGCGAATTCACGTATACTTTATAAATTAAGTTGTGGTTTAGTTTTTACCGCTTCGCATTTAAGGAAGTGTGAAGGAGGTATATAATGAAGATATTACTTATTAAAGTTGATAACGATTGGTATATAGAAACTATGGGCAAACGTACTTTTATGTGTAAAGGTTGTGCATTTTATAAAATGAGTACTCATTATCGTTATGAAATTTGTACCCTACCTAATAAGTTTAGGACAATGGAACGTGGTCCTGGTGGAATTGAATTGGGATGTTGTCCATTTCAGTATACAGGTGATCGAGTATTTAAAAAATTGATCGGAGGTATTTAATATGGATACCAAAGAAATTAATATAGGTGATTTAATTCAACTTACAAATGGTAAATTCCTTGTTGTAAAAAGTTATACTAAAGATGGACTTATGGAAAAGTATGGATGTACTTGTCATCAATATTGTTATCTTGCAAGAATAACAAAGTGCAAATATGTTATTCCCACTGGCGGTCATGTACTTCCACTTAATACAATTAAAAACATAGAGCAATATGATTTATATTCTGGCAATTGCCCACTGGCAAGTGGTCTTTACTTTGAAGAACTTGAAGGAGGTCTATAATGTTATTATTTAAAATGGGTGATGTGATTGTATCGAAAGATAAAAAACATAAATATATTTTTGAAACTGTAAAAAAATATGAAGGTTTGCTTAGTGTTTGTCGTCATTGTGCATTTCATACTAATGATGGATGCGTGAAACTTAGATCAAAAATGCTTAATACAAAAGCAAAAAGTTGTCACAATGAATTACGTCCTAAAGTTACACAGTATTTTAAAGAAGTACGTGGAGGTATTTAGATGATTAACTATGAAAAGATAAAACTCGGTAAAGGTCTTACCAAAAATCAAAAGAGATTAAGAGAAATATATTTGCAACATAAACTTAATTTAGAAGGAGAAGAATTAAATGAAAAATATTTTATTCATGGTCATAAAGTAAAGATATGGAAAGCAGATTTTGATGTGGTATGTTCGCGTGCATTAGGTCATACATTTCTTGTATATGATGACAGGCAAGAAGAGAATATAAAGTTATATGTAGAAACGCAATCTATAAAAAATTGGAAATGGCACTTTACAAAATACTTAGATGATGTATATATCATTCTTGGTAGAAAAAATATCATACGTAATAAGCGACACGATTGTTATATCTCATCAAAGAAAGGTTATATATTTTATGACAACAATAATATTTTGCGTCTTATGCAACCGGAAGTAAACCATAGAAAAAAGGAAGGAGGTATAAGTCTTTATAAAGAATTTGAAGGAGGACTTTAATGAATGAACTTAAAAAATATACCGAAGGAAATGTATTGGTTGGAACAGATAACAGAACATTTATAGTTAGGCAAGCAGGCTTTAATACAGATGGTTGTTGCAAATGTATCTTTGATAAAGAAGCAGGTGTTTATTGTACAACAAAAGTATCTGAAGTTCTTAAAATTGAATACTGTAGTGAATCATTACCTGAAAATTGTTATTTTGAAGTAATAGAAGGAGGCATATGATGAAAGAGATACATACACACGATGATGTTGAACAAATTAAATTCGGCGAGGTTATTTGTCTTGCCGGTAAAATAGTAACACTTCGGAGAGTTGCTTATAATACTTGTAATAATTGTGCTTTTAATGTAGTTGTACGAAGACCAAACGGTGCATTTACAAAATGCACAATGCCCTTTAGGTGTAGAGATGGATATTCTTTTGAAGAAATAAAGGAGGGTGGTTTATGAGCATATATAAAGAAGGAGATATAATAAAAGGAAAGACTATAACGTTGCTTGTTAAACAAATGTATAAGGAAGTACATTATTGTACTGAGGTTTGTGCATTTGGAGGTAAATCACCTACCGGAAAAAGAACATGTTCTCTAAATAAACTTTGTAAAGAACTTGATATAAAATCTATTGCTTGCAGAGATTTAATAGGCTTTTGTTATCTTGAAGAAATAAAGGGAGGTGTATGATGAATGATCTTATAATAAAATTTATGAAGAGTTTAAAAGGCGAGGAAAAGAAAAAGTACTTTTGTTCAGAACCATCCGAGAAAACAATCGGTGTTCCAATTCCATCACCAAGAACATGGGAGATTGTAAGTAATGTTCTTGATTTGAATGTTGATGAACTTACAATGTTTGAAATGATTAAAGGAGCAGTTGGTGAAGAAACAGCAACTAAGTTTATTAAGTTTAAGCATGAAGAACAAGGATGTAGTTTGCAATATCTTCTATCAGATAAACCTGTTTCACTTATATCATTATCTGATAGTAATATTTCAAAGCTATGTTCTGAGATGAGAGTTCTAATTGATAACGATTTCAAAGATTATAATATCAATGATATCTTTATGAAGGTAGGTGATTTTATTGCATACATATCTGAATCACCGGATAAGGTTGCAATATTATTTAATACAGATACAGTATTAAATAAACCTAAACTTAAATTAATTTTTGAAAAATATAACGATCATATGAACATAAATTTACTAGATAAAATACTGGAGGTGATATTATGAAACCATGGAAAGAAGTAAAAGAATGTATAATACATGATAAGTTTAGTAATGTAGATTCAAAACTTACCAATCCTGAGTACATAGATTTTATGGAATCGTTAACCGAGTATATAAAAAATGGATTGAAATCTATTGGTGCAAAATATCTAAAGCATAATTTTAATGAGTATAGATTAGCGGTGCTTATCGAATATAAAAATAAATTATATGTTCTAGAACACGCTAATTGGCGCACAGGTTATGACATAAATATTTGTGCAGATGAATCGGTGTTTGATATAAATAAAAGTTTATGGTTTTATGGAAAACATACTAGTGGTAGTTTTAATTATGATGACCCTGAACTAATATTAAAAGGAGTAAAGTTTCCTAACCATGCAAAGTATCAAGTTGGTGATACGGTTCGTATTCAATCTAAATCTTGTTATATGTATTATGGTTGTGGTAACAACGGTAAACTCGCAAAGATAGATGGAATAACTTACAATGCAAATAGTATTGATTATACGATTCAGCTATTAATGAAGCCTAAAGTTTCAAATAGTAATAGCAATACTTATGTATACTCTGAAAGTAGTTTAAGAAGAATAAAAGGAGGTGTTTAAAATGATGACACAAGAAGAATTCAAAGAATTAGTTTTGAAATTATGTAAAGATGTCAGTCAATTAAATGAAGTTACTGGTTACAATAACAGATACAAAGTGAACTATAGGCTAATAAGTAACCAAGATAATTCTGTTATTGAAATTAAAAATCAATTTAAAGAGGTGATTAAATATGTATTTAGTAAATTTGATATTCATAAAATTTTATTTACTAGTTATGTTAGCTATAATTCCCTGCATTTAGAAGGAATATTTATGTATAATAACAATTACTATAAGTTTAGAACAGGATGGTACAACGCATCTACAAATACAATACATCTTGAAATAACTCCCGGTTGTAAAACATATGATGAAGACTCTGATAGGCTGAATGTAGGTTTTATTTGGAGAAGAAATAAACGTTATTTTATTACACCGGATTTTAATATTGAAGATTTAAAGTTACCGAAGTCTGCGAAATGTAATGTCGGAGATGTTGTAACTGTAAGTGGTAGAAGAAGATGGATGCGAAGTACAAAAAAATTAGCAACAATAGCAAATGTTTCTGTTTGTGGTACTATATATTATAAAGTAAAATATCTTGATAGACGTAACTTCACTGAGAGTTACGTTACAGAAAATAGATTAATCAAACTTAAACATGGATTATAAGGAGGTGTATAATGAAAACAAAAACTTATGTAGCAAATATTTCAATTAAAGCAAGCAGTAAAGAATTGAAATCTATTCTTGAAAAAGTTTCAGAGTTGTGTGAAGAAAAAGGTTATGTTAAATCTTATAGCATAACTAGTAATGTGGAGGTAACAAAATGAAATTAAAAAAGTATATTAAAAGATTGCAAGAGTTAGAAAAAAAAGTAGGCGATGTAGAATTAATCTATGGTACAGACGAAGAAGGTAATTGGTTTGAATCTGTTTGTTTTGTTCCAAGTATTAAGTATGTACCAAAAGAATGTTTAACTAATGGTTCTATAGATGGAATTAAAGTTTGTGATTATGAAGATAAAAACGAAGGTGCAGATACAGTTGTAGTCTGCATAAATTAAAGGAGGTAGAAAATGTATTATCAAATAACATCAGATGATGGAGAAAATATTTGGATAGGAAATGATGGAGCAGTACTTAAGTTTGTAAATGATATGAATGAGGGAGCAGATGAATTATTAAACAATGTGAATGATGCAATTGAATGGTTAGAAAATGAAGGTTATGAAGTAGAAAAAAGAAGAAATTTAGTTGAAAGATTAAGTGGTGGAGAATTAATTTATATTAAATAGGGGGTCATATGACAGCAAAAGATTTTATAGAATATTTAAAAACAGTAGATGAGGATGCACAAATAAACATAGTAGATATGCATCAGAATAATGAATATGAAATAAAAGATATTAGAACTTGTGAAGATAGAACAAGTAATAATTATCTTAAGTTTGTTGATATTGTAATTGGATTATAAAGAATAAAAGGACGGAGGTTATTATGGCTAAAATAAAGAAAGATAAAAAAGGAGTTTGTCCTTTTTGCGGAAGTAAAAATATTGACCGGTTAGAATCTAATTGGAATTCAACCTATACAAAATTATGGTACGATTGTTCTTGTGATGATTGTGATAATTATTGGGAAGAACATTACGATGTAGTATTTAAAAAGATTAAAAAAGTAAAATAAAGGAGGCGGTTAAATGTATAAAATAGTTAATAAAGATTTTGGAGATACCTATGTAGGTAAAGAAAAAGCAGTTATCGAATTTGCTAATGATAGAAAATCTGATAACGGTGATACAGAAGTTAAGATAAATAACTTGAAAAGTGCAATAGAATATTTGCAAGATAATGATTTTGAAGTTAGTAATATTGGTAATCTGCTCAAAGGTTTAAAGTTAAAAGAAAATGAAATAGTTGTTTTATAAAAGGAGGTAGTTAAATGAAACAAGAAATTATTAATGAAGTAAAAAAGATGATGAAATCAAATCCGAAATATACACAATCGGATTTAAAGAAGTCAATAGATAAAGCAAGTAACATCATTGTACAAATTAAAAATGGTACATTCAAAGATAAGATATTTAAGTATGGTAATCTTAAACTTGAAAAGAATATTGCAAGATTTACTTTACCAGAAGTTATAACTTGTAAAGCAAGATGTCCGGGATGTTATGCAAGTAAAATGTTATGGGAATCTACAAGAGTATATAGACTAACAAACTTATTGCTTATAATTAATGCTTTAAGAGATGAAGATTTCAATAATCATTTCACAAAACAAATTCAAAAAGAGTTACAATTGCATGCAAAGAAATGCAAAAGAATGGATAGATTACCAATGTTCAGATGGCACGATAGTGGTGATATATTTAGTGTAGAATATTTCAATTGGATGAGAGAAGTTATGTCAACTAATTTGAATATTAAATTCTATACTTACACAAAGAATACACAAGTATATCAAACATATTTGATGTTAAAAAACATTGAACCTTCAATGCTTAACTTTAATATTGTGAATAGTTTTATATTACATCATGTAAATTACTTTGACTTTATGCATAACTTTGAAGTTGAGTTTGATATGTTCAAAAAGATAGTTGAAACTTTAAGAGAAAGCGGAAAGAAATTATTCTTCTGCAATTATAACTTTGAAAAATTTAAAGAGAGAAATGAAGTAAATTATGACAAGTTAATAGAATATTTGAAATCTAATAACGATGTTGTAACTTTCTTTGTTAATCATTTAGATTGTGGTCAATGCAGTGCATGCTGTGATTATGAATACACAATATTCTTAAAACATTAAGGAGGATTAAAATGATATTACAAAATGTTATTGATATTAATTTGAATTTAAAAAGTAATCCAAAATTATATGCAGAAATAATTTCTATTAATAGAATACCTGGATGTATTTTTAACTTAAAGCAAAGAGGTAGTGATGAAGTTTTGATATCAAAAAAGTTCAAGACAATAAAAGAAGCAGATTCAATAGTTGATATAATAAAAAAAGTTGAGGAGGTAAACAAATGAAAGATAACAAAGTATATGATGAACTTGATAAGGAATTAAAAGATACATTCAAAGACTTAAAGAAAGCTTATGAATCATTAGAAACACAAACAAACAATTTAAATAATCTATTTAAAGTTAAGAAAGTAGATTATCAAGTTGCAAAGTCTTTTGTAAATTTTAGATTGTATATAGATAATCTTAATAAAACAAAAAACAGATTTGATACATTATTCAAGTCAATAGAAGTATTATTTAAAATTAGATCTGGTATACCATATGATTGCATAATTTATACTTCAGTAATTCAATATTGCAAAGGTAAAAAAGATTATGTAGAATATAGTACTCCAACGCATACATTTAAAAAGTATTATATATAAGGAGGTACAAATGAAATGGACTCATTTTAAAAATGACTATGATGATATCAAACGTATTAAAAAGTTTTCAAATAGATTAAAGAAAACTTTATATGCGATGTATATTCCACACAACATATCTGGTTGTCCTACTTCACCTACAAGATACTTTCATTTTATAAATATGCAATATAAAGATAAGGTCATAAGAGTGAGCAATCATTTAAGTAAAGATCCATTTTATAAAACAAGTAATGTATTTAATGTAATAATTAAAGATGATGTTGATGAAGAATGGATATTGCATAAGTTAAATAAAATACAGAAATGGTTAGAAGGAGGTAATGAGAATGACGAAACCGAATGTATTTAATATAGATGATAAAATGCAACTTCTATTTGCGTTAACTAAAATTAAAAGAAATCCATTGGAGTATTCAGATTACTACATAGATGTGGATTGTCTCACGAAGTCCGGTGATTTTGATCTTGAATTAATATCAAAGATCTTAAGTTATGCAAATAGTTTTGTACACATTCATTTTAAGTATTCACAAGTATTAATAGATAATAGAGAGATGATTAATTGTAAGGGATCGAGTACACAAGATGGTGTATACTTAGTTCCATACCCACCTCCAAAAGCTATAAACGATTGGCAATATATTAAAATTACTACAGATCCTTTTAAGGATTGGATGGATAATAGACAACAAGTAATATATGCAAATGCAATACTTGAGCCCGCATATGATAAGGTTAAGTTTACAAAACTACTTAAGAATAGGATTAGTGTTGTATGTAACCCAGAACAATTTAATTTCAAAGAGCGTTATCCTAGTGAAGATAATTTGAATTGTAAAGATTATATAATTTATATCAAACAGGATAATATATTCAAACGCTTAGATTTAATGTATGAAATATTTAAATATAAATTGGATACATACCTCGGTCAATATATATTTCTATGCGATATAAATAAAATGTTGTATATATTATCACAAGAACCGATTAGTTCAATAAGTTATTTTGACAATACTACATTGCAAATTAACAATAGTTTTTACAAAATAAAATAGGAGGTGCAAAAATGTTTATGTTAATGTCTTTAATTAGTCCGGTAGATGTAGAGTTTGTAGGCTTGTTTTCGCCTATACTTTTAATATCTGCTTTCTTTTTATTCCTCGCTCTACTTTTAGTTTTAGTTATAGCTTTCTTTATATTCTTAGGAAGACTAATAACCGGTGGTAGAAAGGAAGAACAAACAAAAATAGACGGAAATAAGAAAGAAGATACAGATAGTGCGATAGGATTTGCATTACAAAATAAAAACATAAGAGGTGAGTAGAGATGAAAAAATTAATTTTATTATTAGTCGTGTTTATGTTTCCACTAATCTCTTGTTCAAAAGTAACATACTTAGATATACCTTTTGAAAATAATTTCAGTTGGGTAAAGTTCTTAGATGATAATAAATATGACGGTGGAAATGGTAAGAGATTGTGGAAGTATGGATATGTAAAAGGTAATGGTGTTATGTTGCCAAAAGCACCACCTAAAGTTCAAGTTCCAGAATATTTAAGTAAGCATCCATTAGCAGGAAATGATTTAATAACATTAGACAATGTGAATAAGAAATCGCTTACAAAGAAAGATGCAGAAAGATTTGTGATAATAAACTACGGTGGCTATATAGATACAGGAGGTTATCATGCATTAAGTACTTCTAGAGTTTGGGGAATAACGCCGGAAGGTATATTTTTTATAGTCCCGGAAGGTACGGTAAGCGCGCCATTCAAAAGATTGGTTGATAGTTTAATGATTACAATTCAAAGTAAGTGTGCATTTGAGGATAGGAAGCCTACAACAATTGAAAAATATTATATGTTGTTTTATGCAAGTACAAATGTAAATGCATTAGATACTTCTTATTATGCAAAGAATCAAGATAGTATAACTTTATCTTGGTATGGTGAATCAATATTTGGTATAATGAAAATATTCTTAATATGTTTCTTTGTTCTTTTCTGTATGATGGTTCCTGCAATCGCTGTGTTACTTTTGAAAAGATTTACGCCCGAAGGTTCTATTATCCATAGCGCAGCATGTATGGTTGAGTGGTTGATAATACTTGTTGGTGGTGCAACTTTAGTGAAGTCCATAACAAAAAAGTAAAGGAGGGTAACTATGTTTGAAGATAAATCTTATTTAAATAAAGATACCATTCTTTTATATGAGACATACCACTACATAAGACCAGGTCATTTTTATATTTATAGGTTTAAACATTATAGATTTTTCAGATCTATCGGTAATACGAAAGCAGTTTTTTGCTCGCTAAATCCTGCACATCCATGGGACAAAGTAAATTTTTCTGAACGTGAATTACAAACTAGTTTAAATAGCGGACAAGTAAAATTAATATATGGAGGTATATAAAATGTTTGGTGAAAATGAAGAATTAAAAGAAAAAATACAGGAGCACATAGAAGAAATAAAAAGCATATGTATAGGTGCAGATTCCCCGGATGCAATGCTAAATGGGTTGTTACATCCAAATGACGAACTTGATAAATGCAGAGAAGACATATCAAAGATATCGGATTTGATAGAACAAATAGAAAGCTTATTGGAGGAGGTGGAATAAAATGTTTGATAACGCATTAGAGGTAGTAAAGTTCTTTACATTTATAATTGGATTTGGAACTTACATTTGTCAATGGGCAAGTTTGATGTATGAAATTATAGAAGGTGAAGTTAAAAGTAAAAGAGAAATCGTATGGAAAGTTATACCTTTTGGTTTCTTAATACTCGTAGTTTGGAAGTGGCAGGAACTTAGCAAAGAAGAGTTTGTTTATGAAGCAGAAGTTGTAAATAAAGAAGAAAAGGAGGAAAGAAAATGTTTGAAAAATATATAGGACAAGATCACATTAAAGATTTGCTTACAACATTTATAACTTATAGTAAATCATCGACAGAACCATTACAACATATGTTAATTACAGGTGGTTCTGGTTTAGGAAAAACAACATTAGCAAATGCAATTGCAAAAGAACTTGGAGTTAAATGTGTATCGTTACTTGCAACAAACGCATCCGAAGATGATTTGATAAAAGCAATCTGCAATTTGAGTGATAAAGATATCTTGTTCATAGATGAGATACATGCTTTGAATAAGAAACTTATTGAAATATTGTTCCCGATAATAAGTGAACACATATTATACACAAAGTATCAAGGAGTGATGACAAGATTTAGAGTATCGAACTTTACAATCATCGGTGCTACAACTCACGAAGGTAAGTTACCGACTGCGTTCTTGAACAGATTTACAGTTACTTTAAATCTTAAACCTTATACAGAAAGTGAATTGACTGCGATGACAAAATTATATCTCGGACAATATAAAGCAGACGATACTATGCTTAATGCGATTGTGAATATGTCAAAAGGAGTTCCTAGAATTATAACGAACATAACAAATAGTGTGAAGATCTATTTGAAAAGTTTAGGTAAGGATACATTGGAGCAGAAAGATTTGAAGATGATACAGATGTTCTTGGGTGTAAATGATATCGGTTTGAACAATGTTGACTTTGAGATATTGAGATATCTTTCGAAAGTTAAATCAGCATCGTTGAAAACTCTTGCAAGTGTGTTAAGTATTGAAGCAATTAACATTGAGCAGATACACGAACCATACTTAATTAAACTTGGTTTCATTGAGAGAAGTTCTGCAGGAAGAACAATTACAGATGCAGGAAGAAAATATTTGATTGACAAATAGATTTAAAATTTATATTATAGGGGGATGAAAATGAAAAATAGAAAAGTAAAATATAATGGAGCAGTTTATGTTGTTGGGAAGCCTAATAAATATTTAGGGCATCCTTGTAATAAATCATGTATGTTAGGAGATTCATGCAAATTTAAAACAACAGATGAATGTCCATTAAAACCTCATGAAGTATTTCTATATCGTTATAGCACTGATAATAGTAGGAAAACAGAGTATAAAGTTGGCGATGAAGTATATGTTATTTCATCAGAAGAACGTAAAGTAACATGTGAATTTTGTGATGGCGGGAAAGAGAAATTTTTTGTTAAAAATAGTAAAAATAAAAAGATGTCTATGCCTTGTCCCGAGTGTTTAGATAAGGGATATGTTATTGAAGATCCAAATAAATTTTATTTAAAAGGTAAATTTGTTATAAGACAAATAACAATTACTATTACTGCTGACCGTAAGTCAGTACAATTTATCTGTGAAAATGTTGATAGAGAATTAAACTCTCTTGATGATAGAGCATATCCAATAGAAGAAAATTGTTTTAAAGATAAGCAGTCAGCATTAGCAGAATGTAAGAAAAGAAATCGGGAGGAATAAAATGAATAAAAGATATGCCATAGTAAGGGTTGATAAATTAAAATTTTGTCCGAGTGATATTGAAGGAATAAATGATAAATTAGTTTGTAGTAAAACAAAAGATGGAGAAAGTAAAGTTTGTATCTGCCGATACGGTGACACCAAAGAGCAGATGATGAAGAAGATTGCACAGGTATTAATTAGAAGGAAACATAAATTGTATAGAAAAATATGGGGAGGCGATTGGTGTGATAGAGAAAGGGAAGATAGCTATAAACAATGTTTAGAAGCTGCTAAAGAAATCGTTGAATTTTTGGGGGTGGAATAATGGAATTTGTAATATTTGTTTTTCTAATCTCTATGATTTCGGCAGGTTTGTTAATTTGGATAAATGTTATACACAACAAAGTAAATGAGTTGGTTGACGAAATAAACAAAATAAAACAAATACAGGGGGAGAAATGAATTTAGAATTAGAAATAGAAAATCCAAAATGGAAATATAAAAGGAAAGAAAGAGCAGGTGGTGTTCAGTATATCTTTACTTTTAAAAATGGATACGGAGCAAGTGTTGTTAAATTTTGGGGAACTTATGGTTATGAAGAAGATTTATGGGAACTTGCTGTTTTAAAAAATGGTAGTTTGCATTATGATAATCCTGTTGCTGATGGAGATGTTTGTGGGGATTTGACTGATGAAGAAGTAAATAATTTGTTAAGAGAGATAGAAAGCTTTAAGGGGGTGGAATAATGTGCGATGAAATATTTGATGGATATTATGAAGAAGAATGTTATTGTCAAGAAAAAAGATATGGCGAAGGGAACATATGGAAAGGAGCTGAGTACCAGGAATATAGAATAAATGAAATGAAAGAAAGACATATAAAGAATTGTATAAAAATGTTAAGACGAAAATTAGATAGGGATGATGATTTGGAAAGTTGTTGTGTGTTATATATAGAAGGAAGAATAGAAAAGTTGGAAAATGAGTTAAAAAGAAGAGAAAATAAAACAAGCACAGGAGAAATAATGCAAGATAGATTTAGATTTAGAGTGTGGAATGGAAAAGAAATGCTTTATAAAGGTGGTTTAGGATATGATGGAAATCAACTTATTGAAGATAAAGGTCATATAATAATGCAAAGTACAGGTTTAAAAGATAAGAATGGAAAGTTAATTTACGAAGGAGATATTGTAAAACTTCCGACTCAATGCAATAAAGAATTGCACGGTAGTTATTCTCTACAAGAGATTGTATGGAGAAATGGTAATTGGGTATTATCTTATATTTCTTCTGAAAAAGGATGTAAATTGCCGAGAGGATGGTCAGCTTGTTTCTTACATGATCAATGGTCAGATGAGTATGAGAAAGAGTTTATTTTTACCAATGATAATTTTTTTCAAACATACAATATGTTAGAAGTAATTGGAAACGTATATGAAAACAAAGAATTATTGGAGAGCAGAAATGAGTAAACCGGTTTTATATATGAAAGATATATTTGATTTTATGGATAATAAAGAATGTATAGCTGGTCAAATGTTATATGAGTTTAATGAAATAGATTTCTATGTTGTTGGAGGTTGGTTTCTTAGCTATAGAAAATTACATGTTACAGGGAGAATAGTAATAAAACAAAGGAGTAATAAATGGAAGACTATAAAAAAGAAAAGTCGAAACTAGATGCAAGGATTAGAGAGCAGTGTAAGAATGTTGGTTGGAATCATAATGCTCTATCTTATTATCTTAAAGAGTGGGATAAACTTTTAATTCCAAAAGAGAGTATACCGAATGAATATGAATATCATAAAACCAGTTGTGAAGAGTATACAAGATTTCTTATTGATATAAAGAAAGAAGTTAATAATATTATATTAACACGTTTTAAAACAGATATTGGTTTTAATAGTCGTGAAGATATTACAGAGTTTCATTTATCAAAATTTATTAAAGATAAGTATCCGAATAATAAGTTTAATATGCTCTCTAAAATTAAAGGTAACTATTATCAGAAGATGCAGATGATTGAAAGGTTTAAAAAAGTATTTGGTAATATAAATAGATCATTAGAATTGCAACGAGAATATTACAGACAAAAAAGAAAACAGTTGAAAGGAGTATAACAATGAAACTAGAAAAAAGAAAAGCATTATATAAAAACAAAGGTACTCTTTATCCTAAAATATTATATGAAGTTTGGGAAGATACCGAAGGAGAATTTCTAGTTGATATTTGGGAACACAAAGAAGATGATGAACAAAATTATTATACATGTACTGAAACCCATCACTTGGAATATTTTAATGATACTTATAAAAAGAAACGTTTAGAAGAAATTCTTACAATAAACTATGTTGTCAATGGATCTACTCTTACTTTAGAAGTTCCTAAAAGAATGAAGGATTTAGAAACATTAGTTAAATTGGTTCCAAAATATAAAGCAGAAACGTATGCTATATTAAATGGTTTCGAAGATCAAGTCGTCTTAAAAGGAATAAAATAAAAGGAGGGATTAATTATGGAAAGAAATTGTTGGTATCCTTTAAAAGACAGAGGAGTCTATATTCCTGTAGAGTATGCTGATGATGGTTTTTTAAATCCCGAATTTGTCTGTGATACAGAAGATGCTTGTCAAGAGATGTGCGATAAACTAAATGAAGATATAGATAATTCAATTAAAGTTATAGCACAAAAATGTTTTAATGGTATTCTTAAAGCAGAAAAGAAATATAATATTGATAGACGTTTTCTAATACCAAAGCTTCAATCGATGTTTGAAAATATAAAGGCAGAAGCAGAAAGAATAAAGGAGTAAGTATGACATTTAAACATAAACTTAAACGAATTATACAATCAATACTTTTGCTCGTCGGATACTTTTTAATATTTATAGTAGCAAAAGATATATCGGAATTGTGTATTTTACTAATAGCATATATGTTTTTATGTACTGAATTTTTTATTATAGTATTTAAAGAAATACAAAAAAACCAGGAGGGTAAATAAAATGTCGTTGCCTATAATGAAAATTTATACAGCAATAAAAGATGATTACCAAAATTTAAGATTGGAACGTGGATGGATTAATTTACCACTAATGAAAGAACCGGAGATTAAATTAGTTATTACTCCATATTATGTTTCTATTAAGTTTGGTATTCTCTCTAAATTAGATATTCATTATGAAGATAATGATGATTTAGAAGATATACAGAATTGTATATCAGATACGATAGTTTTTATAAGAGATTTTATAGAAGAAATAAATGAGTACAATAGAGAACATAATTCAAGATTACTTGAAGAAGGTAATACTATTTGGGTAAAAGATCAAATAATAGAATAAAGGAGAAATGAAAGGATGAAAAAAATTTGTTTAGCAGTAGCAGTATATGTAGCAATAACGTTGTTATGCTTGTTTATAATTGAAAAGATTGCTTTGGCAGAAACACTGGTAAGGTATGATGGAAAGGTTTGTAAGATGGAAATACTCTCATCTGTAAATAAAAACTCAAGGTCATCAAAAGACTTGATTAAAAAAGATGTGTTGGATTTCTGTAAGGATAAGTATATTTACAATGTTCAAGTCGCAGCTGATAAGGGTATTGTAACATATGTTATATTCTATAACGATAAAAATTTAGATTAAAAAAATATTTAAAGGAGAAAAGAAAATGCAAAAAGTATTAATTAGTATGGTTTTATTCGTAGTTGTTTTTGGGTTTGTTTTAGTAGGTAAAGGAATTTCTGTTTATAATAATTCGGTTTATTATCAAACAGCAATAGAAGCAAAGCAAAAAGATAATGAGTCTGTGTTCGATAATATGTGGAAAAAGATATCGCAGACTGCTCAAGTTTCAGATAAATATAAACAGGGTTTAAAAGAAATTCTTGAGTCATATGTTTCGGGACGTTCTATAGATAATGATAATTTGCTTGTAAATTGGACACATGAAGCTGTACCAAACTTTGATGCATCAATCTACAAAGAAATAAATAATACTATTATAGCTGGTAGAGATGATTTTGTTAAGCAACAAAGAATATTATTAGACTTATCGAAGGAGTATAAAAAATATATTAGAACATTCCCAAACAATATATATTGTACATTACTTGGTATAAAAGAAATGGATATAAAAATAGTTACGTCAAGTAAGACGGAACAAATTTTTGATACACAAAAAGAAGAGGATATTAATATATGATTTATATAATACTTGTATCATTGTTACTATGTTGTTTTGGTTATATAATAAACAAGGAAATTAGTACCAAAGAATTTATTATTTTATGTTCTTTAACAGTGTTAGTATCATTGGGTGTATTCTTATTTACTTGTATTAAATTTCCAAATGATGTTTATTATGCTTCTGGTAAACTAACAGAGGTTCAATATCTACCGGCGTTCACTGAACGATATACATATATGGTGCCGGTCAAAGTTGGTAAAACAACTACAATGCAACCGAGAACCGGATATGATCATCATAGAGAACATTGGGTTGCTATAGATTCATTAGGTCAATATCAAGATATAACTAAAGCAGAGTTTGACCAAATAGTTAAGGACTTTGAAGATACGGAACACGTGAAAACAAACAGCAGATTTAGACATGGTGGCACTTGTATAAGCGGAGATTCTAATTTATATTATTATGATAATAAAGTGAATACATATAAATATCCTACAACCTCAATGCTATCATGGCATAATCCGATAAAGCGTAGACAAAGTTTATTTAATACAGAGAAAGATTATAAGGAATATCCTAAAAGACATGATTGGTTTTTAAATGATAGATTACTTGCACCAAATGGAATTATTACTAAAAATGATTTAGACATATTCAATACAAAATTATATGAACTTATTAAATGTAATGTGATTATAATGAAAGCTAAAGATGTTGATGATCTAAACAAAACAAAATTGGCTTGGAATAATGGAAAGAAAAATGATATAATAATTGCTTTTACAGGGAATATAGAAAAGCCAACAAATGTTAAAGTGTTTGGTTGGTATGCAGAAGAAATATTAAGCACTACACTTGAAACGGATATACTAGATAATGGTATTAATTTAGATAGGTTGTTTACAATTATACTGAAATATTATAAGCCATTTAACTTTGAACAATTTTCTTATTTAAAACAGCCGACAGTAGTGCAGTATATCATTACAGTTATCTTAACATTGTTATGTATGGTTGGATTGTATTGGTACTTTTGTAATGAAGATATAAAATAGATTGTAAGGAGAAGAATAATGGGCTTTGCAATAGGTTGTGTACTAGTAATAACTTTTTATATCGGTAAGATTTTAGTTGATATAAAAGAAATGAAGTATGAAATAAAGCTTTTAAGAAATGCAATATTCGAATTGCAAAAACAAAAAGAAAAGGAGGATTAACATGTCAGAATTAACAAGAACAGATGCAACAGATTTTTTGAAGGAGAATGGTTATACGCCAAAAGAAATCGGAAAAGAAAAGGTGGATTTACTTTTTCAGTGTATGAAATTTAAAGACGCATTTGACGAATGTTATGAACTTAAAGAACTGAATAAACAAATGAATAAGATTATTAAAAAGATGAAGGTAATAATAAATGAAATTGAGGAGTAGAAATGAAAGAAAGAATAGTAATTAAAGACGAATTTTGGGTTAAACATTTTCAAGAAAGAGAAAAAGATTTTTATGAAGAAGATCTGTGTAGTGGCGGAAATCCCGAAGAGTGGTGGCATTATGAAAAAGAACAAGTACCAGAAACATTTGAAGAGTTGAACGAGTTGTGTAAAGATATAGAAGTAGATTTAAAATTAACAAAAGATGGAAAAATATATTGCTATGAACATTTGATTGCACAGAACAGAACGCCCGCTCAAATGTGGGTAATAATAAAAAATTTGGTAGGGGATATGTAATGAAACCAAAATTACAACTGCTGTATAAGTTTAAAGATCATGGTGGTGAGTGGCACGAACCCGGAGAAATATTGGAAGTAAGCTACGCTGACGGCGGTATTGGATGTATATTCATAACGCATCTCGGGGCGTATGACGCAGCATTAATTAATATGATTACAAAACGTTTAGACGGAGGAGTATAGTGCATAAACCAAATCAAATCGTTGTGTTGGAAGATAAAACTAAAGTAATTGTTAAACCTACTTTAGGTAACCTTACATGTAGTGTTACTTGTTATTTTAAAAAACATTTAGGGTTTTTTCATTATGAATGTAATGAAAATTTAGTATGTAAACAATTAGGTGGTTGTAAGTCACCAGCTGGTTATTGTTATGAAAGAATTACCAAATTTAGAAGAGGAGTATAATTATGGAAACAGAAAATTTTAATTGGACTATAATATTAAAAGATAAAGAATTACCAAAGACTTTCCAAGAGCTAATTGATTATTGTCATACTAAAAATTGGGTATTTTCATTTCCACCTACAAAACGTACGTTAACAATTAAACTTGCAAAAAATAAATTATTATGGTATGATTATGAAAAACAAAAAATTGAGATTCAAGAACAGGGACTAGATGAAGATGGAGTTGAAGTAATAAAGAATAGTATTGAGTTTGAAGGTATAACTACCGATCAAGTTTGTATTATTGCAGAAGGTTTTTTAATACGAAAATTGTCTATAGTTTTAGTTAAATTAAAAGAAGAGATAAGTTACTTTGAAAGAACAAGAGATGCATTAATAAACAAGTATAATGTCGATGCAGACAGTGCTTTGGTTAGGATGTACAATGAAGATATAGCATCCAGGAAACAAAGACTAAAAGATCTAGGAGATTTTTAATGATAGAAATAAAACCTACAAGAAGAAGATATTATGGGTATAAATTAAATGAAGTTTATTTAAATGAAAAAGTTATCTCTAAAGAATCTGATGTAATTGAATTAAGGATAAAAGATGTACAGGTAAAATTAGATATAACTCAAGACGGTTATATTAGGATATGGTCGGATAACGGTAAGTTTATTAATGATGGATATGTGAATAGCCTAAGCTGTGATTTTAAATTGGAGGAGAATAAAAAATGTCAACAGTAAAAGTAGTGCATGGGTATGAAGATTATAAAGAAGAGCAGGATAGATTAATTAAAGAAAAAAATATTTATGTATCAATACCTGATTTAGCAAAAGCACATGAACTATATAAGGATTACCTTGAAAGAAATCCTGGTCCTAAATATTTTGTAACTTTTATAGAATTTATTACTGGACCTTATTGTGAAGAAATAGAAGATTTATATTAGGAGGAAAAACAATGTCAGTAGGAATAGGTGGAATGGAAATAAAAACTAAATATACTGTACGTGATTTTCTTTATATAATTGAAAAAGAAAAGTATGAAACAAAATGTGAATATTGTAATGGACTCGGAGTAGTTAAAATAAAAGGGAAGAATTTTGATTGCCCGAATTGTAATGGTAAAGGTAAAACCGAAGAAGAATTAAAGTGGGATGTTGTTGATTGTCAGTCACCAGAAAAAATACAAATTGATGCTGATGATGTTGATATACAAATATATTATATCTTTCGTTGGGGAGATTGTCCAGAATATATAAAGGAAGAAGATTGTTTTTCAAACAGAGAAGAAGCATTTAAAGAATGTAAAAGGAGAAATAGAAATGAGTCTAGAAGAACAAATAAGGCTAATAGATGATACAATAGCAAGGATAATGAGTTTAACTATGAGAGCAGTTGTTGAAGCAACAAAGACAATAAAGTCCGAAGATGCTTTTGATAGAGTAGATTTCTTAATGAAAGAAAATAGTAGTTTAGTTGAACAATTAAATAAGTATAGAGATTATTTATCCGAACAAAGAAAAATGGATAATAGACCTAAAAAGGAGTTATAATGCGTAAGATAATATATTTTGATATGGACGGTGTACTTGTAGATTTTCCCGGAAAAGCAAAAGAAATACAAGCTACATCTAAAACTCAGTTCTGGAAACAAGTATCTCAAATTGGTTTGAGTTTCTGGACGACAATGAATGAAGTTAAAGGAATGAAAGATATAATATTATCTTTAGATCTTAATGATGTTGAAGTTAATGTATTATCTAAACTTCCTATAACTGATACTGCGAATGCTTTGGCAGGGAAAGCTCTTTGGCTGTCTGAACATTATCCAAACATATTTACACATGTTATATTAACTAAAGGAAATAAAAGAGCCTTCGCTAAAAACTGTTTATTGATAGATGATAAAGAAGCTAATGTTGAGTCTTGGAATTTAAAAGGCGGTAAAGCATATTTATTTAAAGGGGATACAAAAGAACTTACTGAAGTAATAAAGAATTATTTAAAGGAATGTGAAAGAAAAGAAGTATATCAATTAGAAGCTTATGGTTTAGAGGAGAAATAAAATGAAAAAAATTATATTTAGTTTAGTATTACTAATATTGAGTTGTAATATATTTGCACAGGATAAAATGGGTTTTCGTTGGCTTGATTATACTACTATGCAGTCCGGTAATTCATGCAAAGTAGTAATTTTTGAAGCATATAGTCCTAATGATTTAACAAATTATATAAATACTAAATTTTATAATAGAGATATATTAGACATCCAATATACTGTTTATACAAATAGTATGGGTGATATAATATATTCCTGTTTTATTGTTTATATTTAAATAATAGTTATAAAATAGGAGAGTAAAATGGAAATAAGTAGATTTAAAGAAGGAGATAAAGTTTGGTTTGTTGGAGTAAGAAAAGACAAGAAAATTTGGGATATTGCAGAAGTAACAATAGAAGAAATATTTGTTTCTGGTAATAATGATTTATTTGTTATTATAAATTTTGGTAAAGATAAAGGAACTATGATTCATTTAGCAAGAAATTGTTTTGCAACCAAAGAAGAAGCACAAAAGGAGTGTGCTAGAAGAAATGGATAAAAAATATTTAAAGAAAATTTGTTTTAATTGTAGACATTATCGTAGCCAACTATTAAATGGTGATATTAGATGCTATTTAGGTAAATTTGTAAATTTAAAATATCCACTTACTTGTAAAGATTATAGCAACAAATATTATATGACGGAAGAAAAAACTATGGAATATAAGGAGCAGAATAATGGAAATTAAAATTTATGTTGGAGAAGAATTTAAACCAATAATAGAAGATAATGAATTGTATATTGATATGCCAGAGAGATATTTAGGACAAGTTCAAATGATAATTAAAGTAGCAGAAAAGTTTAATGTAACTTTATATACTTGCAGTCCTACGATAGTAAAGCATATTAGATATTATACTCAAGATAATAAAGATATTAAAGTTAGATGTTTTCTAAATGGTTTAGAAATAAAAAATAATGAAATATATAAAGTGTTTAACTATTTCGGTAAACCTTTATATGATGTTGAATATGTATAAGGAGCAAAGATGATATTAGCATTTGGAACGGTTTTGTTTATCGTAGTTATGGCAATAATATTGGTTTTAGTTAGTATTTGGTTAAGTAAGAAAATATAAGGATCAGAACAATGGAAAATCTTGATACAAGCACACCAAAGGAAAGAAATATTAATGATACTTCAACTGCAGAAATGTGTAATACAGGAACACCTAAAAGATTGAATAGGAAACAAAGAAGAGATATGAAGTTCAGGAGAGGTTTATGGAAACAAAGGAGCAAAAGATTGAAAGGTTGAAATTAGAAATAGAGAACAGAAAAGGAACAAGAGGATTTATCTTACAGAGTTTACCTTTAGATAGTCTTTTAGTACAAGACGAAAACGAAACTATTGCAAGATTAGAACAAGAACTAAAGGAGTTGGAAGATGACGGAAGAAATAGTAAAAACTAAAAAGTATAAAAGACCTGAGGTATTACATTGTGGCAGTTGTCCGCATTGTATTAGTTTTTTGACCTATGGTGATTGTGAGAATTTTTATTGCTTGGTAGATGACGAATACAAGGCTAATGCTTGTCCAGAAGAAATTGATTGTCCGTTTAAAAAAGAAGAGCTATTGCCGAATCATTGGGTTCCGCAGGAGGAAAATTGAAAAATAAAATATTAATTGAATTAGATGTAGGAGATTTAAAAAACATATGTGAAAGTAAAGAATCTAATATTATTAAATGTGATGGATGTAAACAAGATATTGAAACTTTAATTAGATGTAATTTATATTGTAGTAATTATAAGATTAAGGAGCAGAATAATGGAAATTAAAATGACTAATGCAGATAAAATAAGTGAAGAAAATAAAGCCAAATTTTATGAGTATATGGATGAGGCATCTAACGATTTTCGTAAAGAAGCCAGTACATATCTTGATAGTCTGTACAGTATTAAAAACGTGTGGACTTATAGCCCTAGTTCAACAATAATTAAGTTATGTACATTTGTTATATATTTCTGTATAATATTTGAGTTCGCAACATTGATGAATGCGTTTATAGATTTTATGGTATATAATGTGAATGGTTTAGTTCAAAGTCTGATGTCAATTATTCTGTTAACATTTCAATTTGTTGCAGTAATTTATTTATTATACAACGCTATGATACGTGATGTAGAGTATAGACACGATTGCTATATTAAATTTGTTAATAGTGATTGTGTAAAACGTTATGAAAATAAATTATTGACAAAAGCATCTGAATTAAATATAGAACTCGAAGTTATACGAGATGATAAATAGACTTGCATTTCTTTTTAAAATATAGTATAATTTGTTTTTACATAAATTCTGTGAGGTAAAGATTAATGACTAAAAAAATTACAAAAGAAGATGTAATAAGTGATTACATTAAATGTAATGAAAACTATTTTCAAAGAACAAAACGTATGAATATCCCAAGAGATGTATATCGACTTCATACAAGAATCTCCGAACATTTTGTAAGAAAACATTTTGGTGGATTCTCAGCCTTAAGAAAAGCAGCAGATAAACAATTATTATTACGTTCCAGATTTACATCAGAAATTAATAGCAAAGGTTATAAAAAACAGCGCTATATAGTAACTTCAATTGTAGAAGGTGCACCAATCAATGAAGACTTTTATAATGCTTTAAAATTATATTGCGCAAAGAATAATGCTAAACTTCTTATGTTATGGATGCGTGGAGTCTTAAAAACAGATATGTTTACATCTAAAGAGATGCATGAATACAGCCCATATTTAGTAACAGGATTTAAATTTAATAGTAACTTAGAAGCGAGGGATTTCTTATTACATCCGGCACAACAATTACCGTTAACAGGATTGGATAGATTTGGTTCCAAAAAATCTTCATTAATAATATCAAGTACAAAGCAAATGATGACTTCTGTTCCACGACCAAAAAATACTTTACCTCATGTATTATGGACTACCGGAACGGTTTCTATACCGGAATATTCTAAAACTAGAAGTGGCTCTTTAGCTGCACAAGATAATATGTTTGGTGCATTAGTAGTTGAAGTGGAGTCAGATAAGAAATTTTACATAAGAAATGTTGAATGGATGAGAGATTGTTTTGTAGATTTAGGTAAAGCGTATTACAAAGATAAAGTAAAATCCATTGGCTGTGAAGCGTTGGTACTTGGAGATATTCATAGTCAAGAAATAGATGTTGCATCTTTAGAAAATGCTTTAGAACAAGTAAACTATTTGAAAGCAAAGAAAGTATTTTTACATGATTTAATATCGTTTAATAGTATATCTCATCATAATGAGGGTAAATATTTAACTAAAACTTTTATCCCGCATGAGTCGAATACTCTTAGAAAAGAATTGGAAATAGCAAAAAAGATGTTGAAATACATACATAAAAATATAAGTAGTTCTATTATAGTTGTGCAGTCAAATCACGACGATTTCTTATATAGATATTGTGATGAAGGATACTTCTTAAAGGATGCACACAATGCAGTTCTTGGAGCAGAATGTTTTATAAAGTTTACAAAACATCGTAATCCTATAAAAGATTATGTTCAATTAAATTATGTTAAGTTCTTAAAAAGGGATGAGAGTTATAAAATATGTAATATAGAATGTGGTATTCATGGGCATAATGGAGCAAACGGTGCTAAAGGTAGTCCGAATGGTTTTAGAAAATCACACGATAAAATTATACTTGGGCATTCGCATCAACCAAAAATTATTAATGGTGTATATTATGTAGGAACTTTATCTAAATTAAATTTACCTTATACAAAGGGAACGAGTTCCTGGTTGCCTGCAGATTGTGCTATATATGAAAATGGTGGCAGACAACTTATAATTTGGATAGAAGATAATTGGAAAATGTAACAGGAGATTAATTATGCAAAGTAATAAAGAAAAGGAAAGTGTGTATAATCACTGGTATTATTTAAATCATAAAGAAGAACTCTCGCTTAAGAAGAAAAAGAAATATCAGAAGTTACGTCAAAATAGAAAAAAATATTTAACTTATTTAATTGAGCGAATGGAATATCATAAAGCACATAGAGAACGTCAAAATGAACTTAGTTGTATATGGGAACATACACATAAAACAAGACGCAATGCTTATCTTAGAAATAAATATAACAATGATTTGATTTATAAAGAAAACTATATTACTTATCAAAAAGATTGGAGATCTAAAAATAAAGATAAAGTTAGAGAATATGTAAGAAAGGTTGAGACAAAACAAAAAGAAATGAAAATGTTAAATAAAATAATATAGCAGAGGAAACAAAAAATGGTAACAATTCAAGTAGCAAACTTAATGAGTAGAATAGTAGGAGTATATGATTGGAATATACATAAATTACTTGATAGACAATTAAGTTATCAAGTAGAGGGTGTAGAGTTTATTCCATCAGTTCAAAATGGATTTTGGGATGGTATTGTACATCTTTATAGTACAAGAACATTTACTTTTTCTACTGGTTTATTATCTAAAGTTTGTGAGATACTTACAAAAAACAATATACAATATACTATTAATGATACAAGAGTTAAACCTACATTAGGTTTACCTTTATCTACAAATACAAATTTAAGGCAAGATCAAGAAGATGTAGTTAATACTTGTCTACAGAAAGCAAGAGGTATTATTGCACTTCCAACCGGTTGGGGAAAATCATATAGTCAAATTGATCTTGTATGCAGACTAAATTTACCTACAGTTATTGTTGTTCATAAGTTAGATATTATGCAACAGTTCATTGACTGGTTTAAAGAAAGAGTAGGGATAGAAGTAGGACAAATAGGTAATGGTGTTATTAATCCTCAACGTATTACAATAGTAATGATACAAACTCTTGCTAATTATTTTAATATAAAAAGTAAAGATATAAAGAAGGAAGCAGTTGATATGACTAAGTACAATGCGGTAATTAATATGTGTAATAACGCACAAGTATTAATCACTGATGAAATGCATTGTATGACAGATGGCAATGTTTGGAATAAAGTATTTACTCATTTCAGAAATACATATTACAGACTTGGATTTAGTGCTACTCCTTATAAAAGTTTATCCGGAGAACTGGAATCTGAAGCTATATACGGTCCGGTAATAGCTAAAGAAAGCTATATGGATTGTGTTAGTAAAGGTTATTTAACTCAACCGGAAGTAATCGTCTATAATTATAAACAGCCCGGATTACCTTGGGGAGTTAAATTTCAACAAGCATATAAAGAAAGAATAGTTGAAAACGAAGATAGAAATTTTCTTATATGTCAGATTGCTTTAAAATATTGGAAAGCAGGAAAAAAAGTATTTATTGCAGTTACCCATATAAATCACGGTAAATTGCTTAAACAAATGTTCGAAACAGTTATAGGTAAAGATAATGTTATTTTTGCAGAAGGTAGTACGTCATTACAAAAAAGACAAGATGGTATAAAAGATTTTGAAAATGGTGGAAAGATTTTAATAGCCACCTCCATATATAATGAAGGTGTAAATATTAAATCAATGGATGTATTAATAAATGCTCGTTGTTCTTTATCAAAAAGTGTGTTCTTACAAACAATAGGTAGATGTTTAAGATTGTCTCCCGGTAAAACAAAAGCAATTATTATAGATATTCAAGATAAAAATGTAAAGTACTTTGCTTATCATGGACGTGAAAGATATCAAATACTACAAGACTGTGAATTTAATATTAAAGAAGTTGACAATATAAATCAAATTATTATATAATAATGGAGGTTAAAAATGGATAAACCAAAAAGAACTCGTAGAAAAAAGATAGTCTTAACATTCAATTTAGAAGATTTTAAAGACATAAAAATGATAGATGATTTTTTTGATATAATGGGTGTTACTCCTTATATAAAAGATAAGTCTATAACAAATTTTAAACAGCTTGAAATGAATGAAAAAGATGGCGAGGCAATACTTGAATATTGGTTAGCAAATTGGAATAAAATGAAGATACTTAGAGGGTATAGAAAGCAGTATGCCCAAAGCAAAATATCAATGACATGGATGAATTATGCACCTGTTTATAATCCAAGATGTAAAAGAGGAGAATTATTTATTTACCCACATAGAAAAAAGGAGATTAAAAAATGAAGAAAGCTTTAGTAGTATTATGTCACAATCATGTCGATATGACAAAGAAATTTATGCAGTCTGTATTATCTGAACTAGATTCTACCTATGATGTATATCTTTTAAATAACGGAAGTACTGATGATACAATGTCATATTTAGTTGATCTTACAAAAAATAATGCTGATACTCAACCAGGAATATATATACAACACTCAGATACAAATTTAGGATTTGCAGGTGGTAATAATTTAGTAATTAAAAGCTTATTAAAAAATAATGAGGAGCTTGCCAAACTCCATCATAACTCTGAAAATTTTTATTCTAATGTAATATTTATAAACAATGACACTTTGATTACAAAAAAAGCTATAGAAAAACTTATAGAGATAAATAATGCTGATGAAAATATAGGTGCAACCGGACCAATATCTAATATGGCTGGTGGTTCACAAGGAGTAAAAGTTCAAGGATTGACAGAAGCTAATTATAAAGAATACGCAGATAAACTTGCTTCTACACAGAAAGTAAATGTAATTAATACATTTTTACTTATCGGATTTTGTTTGTGTATAAAAACAAATGTGCTTAAAAAAGTAGGTTTATTTGACGAACAATTTGGTTTAGGTATGTGGGAAGATAATGATTATAGTTTAAGAATTAAGAAAGCCGGATACAAACTTTATATTGTTAGAGAATCTTTTATATATCATTTCGGTAATCAAACAATAAAAGATTTTGATATGAAACAATTGTTTGAAGAAAATAAAAAGAAATTTATAGCTAAACATAAAACATTTAAACTATCTGTATCTATGATAGTTAAAAATGAAGAACGATATTTACCTCAATGTTTAGATGCAATCAAAGATTTCGTTGATGAAATTGTTATAACAGATACAGGTTCCGTTGACTCATCAAAAGAAATCTGTAAAAAATATACAGATAAAATATATGATTATAAATGGGATGACAGTTTCGCTAATGCTAGAAATAACTCATTACATAAATGTACAGGTGATTGGATAATAAGTTTAGACGCAGATGAAGTTATACCGTCTGGAACATTCTTATATATCTATGACTTAATATTAAACGGTAAAGCAGATGCTTATATATTTCCTATAAGAAACTATATGCCGGATAACACATACAGTATAAGTACAACGA
>Ga0310695_10000902_pt1 | contig 72807 bp, 71 predicted proteins | sample RumenRJG_04DNA_FD_203882 | JGI IMG/M metagenome (GOLD analysis project Ga0310695, IMG submission 203882) | Bovine rumen microbial communities from Lethbridge, Alberta, Canada - RJG_04 (v2) (version 2) | ecosystem: Host-associated > Mammals > Digestive system > Stomach > Rumen | place: Canada... | reverse complement strand
CATGAGTTGGAACAGGCTGTTGACGAGTATTATTCGTTGTTCAATGCTCCAAACACTTGGCTTAAGTCTTTATGCTCTTTTAAATTTGACAATTATTAGGTATTTTAAATTGTCGTTTACTATAAAATCATACAGCCGCACAAATGGCTGTATAAACGGCTATTTTAGGCTCAATGAATTTATGTTAGGCAATACAGAAAGCGAGGAAAACTATATGGAAATTGAAAAAGGTAATAAAAACAACTTCGTTTTAGCGTACAAGTCTATGCTTATACAGGCGAAAGCACTCGGTATTATTAGTCAGACAGTTGACGAAAGCAGCGGCTTCGGCGAGGGTACATACAAAGCTACAATCGAAGTGCAGAAGAAATTCAATCTTGATGTTGACGGCGTGGCAGGCATTCAAACTATCACGGCACTGAGAAATGCAATAAATGCAGCTATGGAAAAATTTATAAAGCCTGTCACTGAAAGAAACGCAGTACTGGATGAAGCGGTAACTGCTATAAACAAGTTGAAAGTGTGATAATTATGAGTAAAGAAAACGTATTACAGAGTGTCATAACATTTATCGTAGCCGGAGTATCTGCATATTTTCAGATTATTGCCGTACCGCTGATAGTTCTTATAGCTGTAATGCTGCTTGACTATGTAACCGGTATGGTTGCAGCTTATATCAGAGCTGAGTTATCAAGCCGTAAGGGAATAATCGGTATATTGAAAAAGTTAGGCTATGTTGCTTTGGTATGCGTAGGCATAGCGATAGACTATATACTGTACTCTGCTCTTCAGCAGCTCGGCATAAGCAATGAAATAACAATGCTTTTTGGTTTGATAGTGACAGTTTGGTTGATTATCAATGAGTTGATTTCTATTCTTGAGAACCTTTCAAAAATGGACGTACCTATACCGGCATTTCTGACAAAAATTATTAAAAAGCTGAAAACTACCGTTGAGGATAAAACCGAATAAGCAAGAAACAGCCCTTGAACTTCTGATTAAATTTCAGTTGTTCAAGGGCTGTTTTTATGACAAAAATGTCGTGTAATGTATCGCCTTATATGACAGAAATGTCACTATATTTAATATCTTTTTACAATTAGCACCGCCATATTGAGAAGATATTATTTTAGCCATTTTTGCATTAGGACTCTTTATGCTTATTGGATACTGCAACTTTTTTTCATACTGCCACATTCTTATCACTGCTCCTCTTCTGTCTTTTTGATTTCCCAAGGCCAGGGTGCTTTTATCCACTGCCATTTTCCTGTATTATCACTGTCGGAAGTAAGTGACCCGAATTTTTTCTCATACTCTTTTCTTAAATACTCCGCCCTTTCACGGTATTCATCTGCTTTTTCAAGTATTTCACTGTTATTCGGATGGGTATCAAGAAACAGTTCCAAATCTGCTGCAGCAAATTCTGCTGTAGATAATTTTCTCATTAATATTTCACGTTCTGTCATTTTCTGTCAGCACACTCCTTAAAAGGTTTGTTCAGAACAGGAAACATTGTTCCTGCTACAAAGCCTTGTTCTTTTGAATAGAGCTGGTCATCATTCTGAAAAGGAACATAAGCCATAGCTTCAGCTGCATCTTTCGGAATGGGGGAAATCCCGTTTTTTCTTTCTTTGAAGATATTATATATTTCGTCTGTCATTTACATGCTTCTCCTTTTGTTGTTCTTCCGTATTTTTATCACCCTAAGGCTTATCCTATAATATGCTTGGAAAGCATATGTTGTTAATATTTTTTACACATTTCTAAAAGATACGGGTTTATTATACGTTTATACCATAACAAAAAATTCCGCTGAATTTATAAAAACTCAGCGGAATTTTTTGAAGTTATGTTAAAAGAAGTGACTGTTGTTATCGTTTTTAATAATAAACTTTCTTATAAAGTTAAAATACAGAGTTATCAGCGAAGTAAAGGCATAGTCGAAAATTACAAAAACTGCGATACCAACTGCAAGAAACAGCAGCGGTAAGTTTAATCTTCCTATATTAAATTCATCGGAAGATATTCCTAATACTGCGACCGCACAGAAATAAAACAGACAGGCTGCTGCACAGAATATGAAAATTTTTACGGTTATCTGTAAAATACGATTTTTAATACGGCTTTCCGTTAATTGCTTGACTATAGGATAGTATCCGAAGAATGATGTATAGAGCAAGACCGCTTCCTTATCTGGTACTATAAGAAATGAAATCACGCTTACAGAGAAATATACACAAAGAGCATATTTATTTCCTGCTTCTATCACGGCAGACGCACACAATATTCCCGCAAGTGCTGGGGTTGAATAGGAAGAAAACGGAATTATAGATGAAATTATCAGAATTACTACAGAAGCCGCACTTATTATACCGCATAAGGCTATTCTGAAAACTTTTGTATTAGTACGCATAATATTAACAACAAGTTATCAGGTCGCCGCCCATACATTCACAGCAGGTATCAGCACAGCAAAGAGCCGTACAGATGTCACAGCTTGAACAGAAGCAGCCCGAATTGTCGGTTGGGGACTGACCCGGATTATAGCCGGCATACTGACCGTTACGTTCATTGTCCGTTCTTAAAAATGCTTCACGGTATTCGTTGTTTCCCGGTTCCATTTCATATGCACGTTTGAAATTTTCGTATGCCTGCTCTGTCCAGCCCTTTATGTGAAGTACCGTTCCTTTAAGGAAATACCATTCGGCATCTCTCATATGTGATGGTACTCCGCTAAGTATCTGATCTGCGTCGGCAATTCTTCCTTGCTGTATCATAATTCGCACATCGTTGTATTTTACGTTTCCCTGCGATTGATTGCTGTAGCCTGTATAACCTTGATATCCTGCATTGTTATGGCTGCCGTTTTCACGTCGGGTTCTTCTTATTTCATCGTATGCCTGATTGATTTCCTGCATTTTTTCCGTAGCCAAATCCGCAAGGGGATTGTCTGTATAATTATCAGGATGATATTTCTTTGCAAGTTTTTTATATGCTTTTGTTATTTCATCGTCTGAAGCGTAGGGTGATACACCTAAAATTTTATACGGATCACTCATATTTTTCTCTCCTGTTTATTTTACGGGAATTTTTTCGGATTTTTCTTTTTTATCAAAAATAATTTTTTTCTGCATTTGTCCAAGTCCCATATTTATTATGTTGTCACACACTTCACGGAAGCTTTTTATCTCCATAAGGCTGTATGCCGAAGATACTCTTGCTGTCACGGAATTTATGACCTTGTTAATATACAGGGATTTTTCTTTATCGGAAAGCTGACTGTTTTTCAATGTAATCACAAACGGATTGAAGCTGTTGCTTTTCATATCCTTTTCATAATCATCGGCGGCATCCATAAGATACACCCATTTACCCAGAAAATAACCGAATTCTCCGAAAATAAGCTTTTCGTTTTCGGTTTCTGCCAGCATAAGCATAAGCTTTTTCAGCATCACGGCAGTAGGCTCGGCTGCCTCGTCAGCTGACGGACTGTCAGATTGTTCGGCAAGCTTCTGAGATATATTTAACTGTCTTACCGCATCGGTTACTTCGGGATAATTTTTTTCAGCTTTTTTCAGCGGTATTTTAAAAAAGAGTTTAAAGAAGCGTGCCGCTGTTGCCTTGAACAGTCCGCTGTCGCTTATTGTATCCTCAAGCTTGTAGTAGGCTGAAGCTACCGTGACCGCTGCTGCAAGACTTAACTGGCTGTTTCCGCTTTTGCAGTAAATACATTTTTTCAGAGGATTGAATACGCAGTGCTTTTTATATACACTTTCACATTCTCCTCTAAGTCCCATAGCCAATATTGAATAACAGGTGCAGTCATAACTAAGTGCAAGCCTTGTAAATATTCCGTATTCTTCACCAAGTCTTTTGCAAAGACCGCAGTAAACACTTTTGTACAGCTCAAAATCCTTTATCATAAGATACGGCTTGTACGGCTGTAAATATCCGAACATACTACACCTCTTAATACGCTTTAAAATATATTTTACTGTTTTTTATGCCTGTATTAATTAATTTATTGTAAATTTTCTTACAATATAATTAAAATATTTCAATTTCTGCATAAAATCATGTATTTGGCACAGACTGAAAAAGAGGCGATTGCAGCTCCCTGCGGACTTTAGTCCGCAGGCAATTAAAACGGCTTGCCGTTTTAATCATCAAAAGACATAGTCTTTTGATGGCTGCAATCGCCTCAGTGAAGCCATCGGCTTCGTGATGATGCACGGTTATATTATTCTATAATGATTTCTCCGTCCGTATTTCCTGCCAGACCTGCTGCATTGGCTTCATCTGTATCGAGGTGTGCTGCGGGAGCAAAGTTGGGACTTACTCTTATTACAACATCTCCGAATACCAAAGCTCTTCCTGTTCCGTTTATTTTCAGAGAAACTATCTGCTTGTCCTGTACTCCGAACTCCTCAGCGGTTTTGGGGTCAAGATGGATATGTCTTTTAGCTGCTATAACACCCTTGCTTATCTCGACCTCACCCTTGGGGCCTATGAGCTTACAGCCGGGAGTGCCTTCGATGTCACCTGACTCTCTTACGGGAGCAGCAATACCTATTTTTCTTGCGTCTGAAAGCGAAAGCTCAACCTGACTGTCCTTTCTTACTGGTCCGAGAATTGTCATTTTGAATTCACCTTTTGCTCCTACTACCGTTACCTTTTCCTCACAGGCAAACTGTCCGGGCTGTGACAAATCCTTTTTCTTTGTAAGCTCTGCACCCTCTCCGAAGAGCTTTTCAAGCACTTCCTGCGAAACGTGAAGATGTCTTGCCGAGGTTTCAACCATTACTGTTTTACTCATTGTTAAATACCACCATTCAAAAATATAATTTTAAAATTCAAGCATATACAGCTTTTAGACTATATTTTACAACTTTACAAATTTAAATTCAACCTTTTGGGCAAATTTATTGAATTATTACAGTATAAGTTCTGCAAAAATCAGATTTTATTTTTGCAACTAATCAGAAAAACTTAAAAACAGTTCACAAAAAGTATAAAAGTGCTGTATGATTATTGAAATAAACAGAAAAAATGATATACTTGATGTGATATTTTATTCACTGATAACTATAAACGGAGGGTTATATCTATGACAGACGATACAGAAAAAATGATTGCATATCTTACCGAATTTTACGAGAGTGCAGGTTTTTGTGATTTTTACAATAACGTACTGATAAATATGTCAGAAGAAGAAATATGCAGTCTTTATAAGGAAACTTATAACTGTGCGGAAGAAATACAGTAAAATAACTTTAGGGCATAAACTGTTGCTTTAAAGCTCTTTTTGATATATAATAATCCCGAAAAGCAAAAATTTTTAATTTATGTATCGGTTGCCGAATAAATTTTGCTTGAGGATAAAACGGAGGGATTTGTCATTATGTCGGATAGGGGCTTTAAATTTTCAGTTATTATGCCCGTTTTTAATGTTGAAAAATATATACGTAAATCTGTTGACAGTGTTCTTGAACAAACCTATAGGAATATTGAGGTCTTGCTTGTAGATGACGGCTCAACGGACAGTTGTCCCGAAATCTGCGATGATTATGCAGTGCGTGACAGCAGAGTGAAAGTAATACATAAAGAAAACGGCGGTCTTTCCGATGCAAGAAATTTCGGGATAGATGCGGCAAGTGGGGATTATATCGTATTTCTTGACAGCGATGACTACTGGTCATCTGATACCGCACTGGAAAAGGCTGCCGAAAAACTCGAAAAAGAAGAAAGCGATGTTATGCTGTTTTTTTTCAAATACCTTTTTGAGGACGAAAATAACAGAATAGCGGAATATAACATCAGCTTTGAAACGCTGGAAATAAACAGGGAAAACAAGAAAACTCAGCTTACCGATTTGATAAAAAACAATATATATATATCTTCTGCGTGGGCAAAAATTATAAAGCGTCAGCTTTTCAGGGATAATGACCTTTATTTTGTAAAGGGAGTTTATTCCGAAGATATAGAGTGGAGTGCAAGGCTTATGATGTGTGCAAAGTCCTTTTCGGTTCTGAACGAAAGCTTCTATATATACATACAGCGTGGTACATCTATAGCACACAGTCTGAGAAGAAAAAATATAGTCGATGCTAAAAACAACGTTATGAAAGCTCTTGCTATGGCTGATACTATGGACGAAGAACTCAGAGAACCTTTCCTGAACTATATCGCATATCAGTATATAACCGTACTGAATGTTTCCTGCGTATGTAAGGACGATATAAGAGATGAAATCAGGGATATGAAAAACTATACCTATCTGCTTGACTATCACTGGAATCCAAAGGTCAGGAAAATATATATGTTCAATAAAATTTTCGGTTTCAACATAATGATGAAGCTTCTCAGCTTCTATATAAGAAAGGTAAGGTGAGCAAAAATTTATGGTAGATTTAACCGTTTTTACACCTGCCTATAACAGAGCTGATTTGCTGCCCAGATTATACGGCTCGCTTAAAAAGCAAACTTCAAAAAACTTCAAGTGGCTTATCATAGATGACGGTTCTACAGACAATACAGCAGAGCTTGTACAGGAATGGAAAAATAAAACTTCCGATTTTGAAATAAATTATGTATATAAGGAAAACGGCGGTCTGCATACTGCCTACAACGAGGCTATAGCAAGACTGGATACCGAGCTTGCTGTATGTATAGATTCCGATGACTATATGCCCGATGACGCAGTACAGCTTATAACCGACTTCTGGCAACAAAACGGAAATGATGAGTTCGGCGGTATAACTGGTCTTGATATGCGTGAAAACGGTGATATAATCGGCGGTCTTTTGCCTGAACGGAAAACAATTAATCTTATAGGTCTGCTTACAGAAAAATACAACATACCAAATGCCGACAGAAAGCACGTTGTCCGAAGTGAACTCTATAAAAGTGTCGCTCCTATGACTGTATACGAAAACGAAAAGAATTTCAATCCGCACTATATGCACTTGCAGATAAGTATGAAGTATGATTTTCTCGTTCTCAACAAGCCGCTTTGCGTTGTAGAATATCAGGACGGCGGTATGACAAACAATATGATAAGACAGTATTACAGCAGTCCCAACAGCTTTGCCCAAATCAGACGGCTTTATCTTTCTTTTGAGGATACGCCTTTTATGTTCAAGTTCAGAAACAGTGTACATTATGTATCAAGCTGCATACTTTCAAAACAGAAAAATATCATAAAAAATACTCCTGCAAAGATTTATGCCGTTATAGCATTTATACCCGGTTTTCTGTTAAGCAGATACATAAAATATAAGTATAACAAAATGTACAGCAATAAATAAATCTGCACAGCCTGAGCTTATTCAGGCTTTATTCTTTTATCTCAGGTATGGGCGATTGCAGACTGCGGCATTTACGCCGCATAATTCAAGGCTTTGCCTTGAATTTGTAAAAAGCGAATGCTTTTTACGTCTGCAATCGCAGCTCAGCCGGGCTTGACGATAAAACCTTAAAATAATATAATATACATTGGATTTTATATGTTCGGGGGAGAATATATGAGTTTGGATTATAAAAAAATTTTTTCGTATGTAATTTCAGGTATTATGCTATGTACAATGACTGTTTATGAAGCTTCCTGTGCAGACTGGAGCAGCTTCAGGGGAAATCCCGAGAACAATGCCGCAGTATCCTGCAAAACTCCCAAAAATGCTGATGAAGCTGTTATGTACTGGTCTTTAAAAAAGGGAGAGAGCTTTGAAAGCAGCTCCATAGGTTCACCGATTATAGCCGACGACTGCATTATATTCTGCAACGGAAACACACTGTATAAGGCTGACAGATATACGGGAAAAATTCTGGCTCAGAATGAGATGTATACAAATTCGAGCTATAATATTATTTCTCCTACATACGCAGACGGAATGATTTATGTAGGACTTTCAAATGCAACAATACAGGCATTTAATGCTGATACACTGGAATCAGTATGGATTTACAGGGACGGGCTTGGCGGTCAGTCCAACAGCCCGATAGTATACAGTAACGGATATATATATACAGGCTTCTGGAATACGGAAACCTCAGACGCAAACTATGTTTGTATATCCGTTTCTGATGACAACCCCGAAAGCGGTTATGAAGAGAAAACAGCAGTATGGAAATATATCCGAAAAGGCGGTTTTTACTGGTCGGGAGCATATGTTAATGACAACTTCGCTCTGGTAGGAACCTGTGACGGTGAACAGGGCTTTAAATCGGAAACATCAAGCCTGATTTCATTTAATCCGCTTACAGGAGATATTATAGACAGTATAGACAATCTTAACGGAGATATATGCTCCTCTGTGGTTTATGATAAATACGGAACTGACAGATATTACTTTACCTCCAAAGGCGGAAGTTTTTATAGTATCGAGGTTAATTCTGACGGTACGTTCAGAAAATCGGACAGTGGCGAAAAAGGATATGCTTTGAAATCAATAAATCTGCAAAATATGAATATGCAGGAAAAATCAATGAGTACTTCAACACCTGTTATATACAACGGACGTGCATATGTCGGAGTATGCGGAAGCTCACAGTTTAAAATGTACAGCGGACACTGCATTTCAGTTATTGACCTTGAAAGTATGCGTATAGCATACAATGTTCCTACTAAAGGTTATCCTCAGGTCAGCGGACTTCTCAGCACTGCCTATACTGACAGTGACGGTTATGTGTACATATATTTCGTAGATAACTACATTCCCGGACAGGTAAGGGTTATAAGAGATAAAAAAGGTTTAAATCACGCAGCGGACGGAGTTAAGGAAAGCTATATGTCTGCAGGAAAATATACTACAGTGGAAAATTGTGCTCCCGTACTTTTTACACCGTCAGGTGAAGAAGCTCAGTATGCTATAAGCAGTCCTATAGCCGATGAAGAGGGAACATTATATTTTAAAAATGATTCATCAAATATAATAGCTGTCGGAAGCAGTATAGAAAATATTGAGGTTGTAAAACAGCCTGATAAGCTCGTATACAGAGAGGGCGAAATTTTTGACAAAAACGGTATAAAAGTTATTGCAAAACTTAAAAACGGTCTTTCAAGAGATATTACGGATTACGTAAAAATTTCCGATGAAGAGCTTTCTGTTTATGATACGGACGTAACATTAAGTTATGATGTTGTAAGATACCACGATGTTTTTGATGCTGAAAACGGCAATCAGTGCGGAGTGGAAGTTTCTCCTTATTCTGCGTATGTTGATATTACTGTAATATCGGAAGAGGCATATGCCTCAGCAGAAGCGGTTTGTCAGCTTATTGACGGTATAGGCGATGTTTCTCTCGGAAGCGGAAAATCAATACAGCTTGCAAGACTTTCATATGACGGTCTTGACGATCAGTTAAAGGAGCTTGTCAATAATTACGATACTTTGGTAAATGCTGAAAAGGAGTATTCCTTGCTTTACAGCGTATGTGAAAAAATAAGAAGTATAGGAGAGGTAACAGCCGAAAGCCGAAATCTTATAAATACTGCAAGAGAAAGCTATGAAAACCTTACCGAAACGCAAAAAAGTAAAATAACAAACTACTGCGACCTTGAAGTAGCAGAGCGTTTGTTTGCTGAGCTTTCGGAAAATGTTACCGAAACTGAAAAGCCGTCAGAACATACAACAGTATCCGCAACAGAAAATTATTCGGAGAAAAACGGTACTTTACCCTCGGCTGAATTTTCCACTGATAAACAAAACAGTTATAATTCCGAAAATCAGTCATCGTCAGGAAAAATCTATGTTGATACGGGAAACGACGCTTTTTCGGCAATATGTACGGCTGGTACTGTTCTTTTGTCTGCGGTGATTTTTTCATCTGTACTTTCTGCAAGAAGAAAACGTTTACGATAATTACTGCGATAATATCACTAATCTGGAGCGAACACAGCGGCGATTGCAGCCGTTCAAAAGCATTCGCTTTTGAACGCTTCGGGATTTTCCCGAAGCCTTAATGCAGCTTTGCTGCATTAAGGGCTGCAATCGCCGCACCTGAGCGTAGACGGAGGTCGGTTATGAATTTTTTTAAAAAGCTTTCGGTAAAGCTGATACCTGTTTTTCTGCTTGCATTATGTACAGTAAGCGGAATATGGGGTATAAGTGTTCAGAAAACGCAGATACCACAGGAATTTATTTCTGACAAAAGCAGCTATTCTCAAAAAAGAGATGATAACCCTGAAACAGATACTGCCGATTTTACGCTAAAAAAAGCACACACTTCTGAAAACAGCATAAATGAAAAGAATACTAATCAGTCGGATAAAAAAGAAAAATCAGCAAAAAACGAAAAAAAAGCTTCTGAACCAAGCACAGAAGCTTCAGATAAAGAGCTTTCATCAGAAAGTGCAGAACGAAGTATAATAAATTATTTTGCACGGCAGAACGTAATTACTTCCGAAAGCGGAACATATTCGGGATTACAGGAAAATATAAATTTTTCTCACGAAACAAAAGAAATCAATCAAAAAACGGAAGCTGTCTATTTCACAACAACTATAAAGGATAAGGAAACAGTCAAAAGTAAAAGCTACAGATTTGAAATACATCATATCAACAATGAGCTTAAAGTAAGAAAAGAAAGCATAAGCATAAACGATGGAAAAGCTGAGCAGTTCAAAGGAAAGGTTCTGCTTGAAGAGGGAAAGAACAGTATACGGGTTTATGCGGAATATACTGACAAAAGCGGCAAAAAGATTTCAGTTCACAGCGACTACACAGTATATGTAAATCTCGGAGATATTGTCATTGTTACAACGCTTAAAAACGGAAGTTCGGTAAATGAAAATCAGATAAGCTTTGAGGCATACGCACTTCTTGACAGTCAACGCTTTTCGGTATCGGCAGACTGCAACGGAAAAGCTATCGAACCAATATCAGGAAAATATATTGCAGTGCTTTCAAGCGGCGACAACAAAATAAATATCCTTGCACAAAAGAACGGCAAAATCAAGACAGAGGAATTTCTTATAAAATGCAGTGCGGGCGGAGAACTCGGAATATATACAGACCTTAAAAATTCCGAAGTAAACGAAAGTCAGTACAGCTTTACGGCAAAGGTTCTGAACGGTACGGAAAATGCAAGAATTTCCGTAGTACTGAACGGAAAAACAATAATTTCAGATAATCAGATTTACACCGTAAATCTTAATATCGGGATAAACAGTATACGCATAAAAGTTTCCGACAGCTCAGAAAACGGAGAAAAAAAAGTAATAAATGAAGTCTATGAGGTCAGATATGTACCATTATCTACTTCTGAAACAGCACCTAAGCTTTCATACTGCAACGTAAGCGATGGTATAAACGTAAAAGGCAATACCTTCACGCTGAATATAAAACCCGAAGATTTTAACGGAAACAGAATTTATTACGATAAAATAAAAGTTTCCTTGAACGGAACAGTTTATCCGTATTCGTGGGTATCGGAATATACAAGCTATATTCTTTATCTTAACAGCGGAGCAAATACTCTCAACATAAGAATATATGACAATGACGGACGATACTCCGATTATATGTATACCATAAACTGCACATATGCGGCTGACGGCGAAAAAATCGGATTGTTTACGCTGAATATAGATGCAAACGTTCTTGGAATAGGCGATATTGTCAAAAACGCCTCCGTTGATATAAGGCAGGGTGAAAATACCGCAGGTGCGGTTGTACGCTTTCTTGAGGAAAACGGATACGGATTTTCAAACGGAGGAAGTATTGAACAGGGCTTTTATCTTTCGGAAATATCAAAGCAGGGAATAGCCGCAAATGTAAATATTCCTGCCGAATTGAGAAGGCTTATAGATAATGACCGTCTTGTCTGGACAAACCAAAGCAGTACCGACAGTATAGGAGAAAGCGATTACTGTCAGGGTTCGGGCTGGATGTTCAGCGTAAACGATATATTTTCAGGCACAAGCCTTTCGGACGTAATTCTCAATAACGGAGATATTTTAAAATTAAGATTTACTCTTGCATACGGAAAGGATATAGGAGGATATGCGGTATCTTCAGACGGTACAAGACAAAACTATGAGAAAATATGGTGAATTTATTATAAAATATTTTAAAATTCCGTTGACTGTGCTTCTTGGTCTTTCAATAGCTTTCCATAGTGTTATTTTATCGGCAGCAGTCCATAAAAATTATGACAACAACGAAATAAAAAGCTCGATTGAAGGTATAATCGAATGGAAGAAAAGCAGTATTAAATCAAGCGGTTCAGATGATATTCTGTTCAGCAGCGAATTTTTGAAATCGGCAGGAACTACCGACTTTGACTGGTATGCAATAGCTTTAGGCAGAACAGGTATTGAGGACGATTATTTTTCGGGAATATCTGTACTGAAAAATAAAATAAAAAATAATTTCTTTGAAAGCGGCAAAAGAAAAAAAGGTATAAAGGCAACAGATTTTCAGCGTACAGTTCTTGCACTGCTTTCACTGGGAGGAAATCCCTGTGACGAGGATATAAAGCTTATTGACAAAGGATTATGCGATTTTTCAATGCAGGAGCTTGGCAGACAAGGCGTAAACGGCTATATATGGGAGCTTATTGCCCTTGACAGTATGAATTACAAAATTCCCGAAAGCTCAGAACTTACAAGAAAGGCAATAATAACCGAAATATTGAAGTATCAGCGTTCGGACGGTGCTTTCGGACTGAAAAAGGGAGAGTTTGACGTTGATATTACCGCTATGGCTTTGCAGGCACTTTCACCTTATCAAAGCTTTGAAGATAAATACATCGTTTTATCTGCCGATAACCGGAAATTAAACATTACCGTCAGACAGTCGGTAGATAAAGCTGTCAGCATTCTATCTGAAAATCAGATGTCAGACGGAAGCTTCGGTTCTTACGATATAAGCACCTGTGAAAGTACCGCTCAGGTTATTACGGCTCTCTGTGCGTTGAAAATAAATCCGCTGTCAGACAGCCGCTTTATAAAAAACGGCAATACAGCTCTTGACGGTATTATGCAGTACAGAATGAATGACGGCGGTTTTTCCCATAAATCTGAAAAAAACTCATCATCGGACAGTAAATCAGGTGAACAGGCTATGACGGCTCTTTGTGCTTTGTACAGACTTGAAAACGGAATGCGGTTTATTTATGATATTAGCAAAACGGAAAATAAAAACAATACTTCTTTTCTTGATGAAAGTATTTACAATACGGAAAGCGGAAACGGATTTGTTATGAATATTTTCAGTAAGAAATCAGGTGAAATTCATATTATTTTCAGCAAAAGCGATTTTGAAGAATATAATTCAATTCCTGATACACCTACAACCGAAAATTATGAAGCTGTAGTAAGACTTTATGAGAAAATCAGAAACGCTGAAAACAAAAACGATTATCCCGAAAGCCTTGAAGCTGAACTGAAAATAAAAAAGGATACCATAGAAAACATTCAGAACGAAATAGACAGTATAAACGCTGCCGTTGCGGATAACATTTATCAGAAAGATGAACTGACACCTGATGACGCTCGGATTATAGATGATATTTTAAAAAGAACAGAGAAGCTCAGCGACTACGATAGAAAACAAATTCTTAATATAGACAGTCTGCTTATTTACCGTGAGGAATTAACTTATCAAAGACGTTCAAAAATCATTTACGCTGTAACTGTAGCAGCGGTAATTTTACTTGCAGTATACCTGATTTTCAGGCATTTCAAAAGAAAAAGGCTTGATTGAATTTTATGCCGTTCATACTTTGCTTACGGCTTTGCGTGGCGATTGCAGACTCCTGCGAAATTTTTCGCAGGAATTTTAAGAGCTTTGCTCTTAAAATATAAAAAAACTTTGTTTTTTTATGTCTGCAATCGCCCTGCCTGAGCTGTACAGCCATACTTGAAAAATTTAGTTGTTATCGGAGAATTTATTATGTCAGACAAAGTACAGTCAATATTGAACGAAGTAAAAAAGGCGGTTATCGGAAAAGATGATATTATAGAAAAGGTTCTTGCGGCTATTCTTTCGGGAGGGCATATACTTCTGGAGGACGTACCGGGAGTAGGAAAAACAACTCTTGCACTTTCCTTTGGCAGTGCTTTGGGACTTGACTGTAAGCGTGTGCAGTTTACGTCCGACACAATGCCTTCGGATATAACGGGATTTTCGGTATACAGCAAATCAAGCGGAAAGCTTGAATATCAGCAGGGCTGCGTAATGACAAACCTTCTTCTTGCCGATGAAATAAACCGAACCTCAAGCAAAACGCAGAGTGCCTTGCTTGAGGTTATGGAAGAAAAACAGGTAACTGTTGACGGTATAACACATAAGCTTCCGTCACCGTTTATTGTGATAGCTACGCAAAATCCTACAGGCTCGGCTGGAACACAGCTTCTGCCTAATTCACAGCTCGACAGGTTTATGATAAGACTGAAAATGGGTTATCCCGAATTTGAAAGTCAGGTAAATATACTGAAAGAATACAGCGTGGAAAATAACTCAGCCGATGTTCGTTCCGTGACGGATAAAACTGAGCTTATCAAGCTTCAGAATGAAGCCGACAGTGTTTTTATTGATGACAGCATATATGAGTATATCGTAAGACTTGCCGATGAAACAAGAAACAACTCATTTATAGAGCTTGGCATAAGTCCCAGAGGAGCTATAGCGGTATGTAGAATGGCAAAATCTCAGGCTTACATAAGCGGCAGGGATTACGTTATCCCTGAGGATATAGCCGAAATTTTTGCCGATACCACCACTCACCGCATAATTTTAAGCAGAAAAGCACGTCTTTCCGATAAAAAAGCGTCAGAAATATTAAGCGATATTCTGAAAAATACACAACCGCCCTCTATGTCAAAAAAAGGAACTGATTTTTAATGCTGTCATTATGGTTTGTATGGTCGGCAGTGCTTATTGCTTTGCTGATTTCGGGGATTTTTACCGAAAATTCCGTACTTATTTTTATAACCGCCGTATTCGTTGTTTATGCTTTGCTGTCTGTCATAATCAACAGAACGGTAAAGCATAAAATTTCCGTAACGTTTTCATTTCCCGATAACGCACAAAAAAATACAGATATTAACGGAAAGGTTATTCTTCATAATAACAGCAGATTTCTTTTGTACGGAGCGGCTGATATTTATATAAAAATACAGAATAAACTTACAGGTGAAGCTGTAAGCCGTAAAATAAAATTATTGTCTGCTCCAAAAGGAGTTTCAAAGGCGGATTTATGTATTAAAAGCCGTAACTGCGGAATGATTTCCGTAAGTGTTGAAAATGTCAGGCTGTATGACTTTACAGGACTTACTTTCAAAACAGTAGGGCTTGAATCAATATGTGAAATACCCGTACTTCCCGATTTGAACGATATTCATACAAAGGTTGAAATAAAAAGTATTTCAGAATGCTGTGACGGCGATTATACCTCATACTCACCTTATTTCAGCGGAAACAATATGAGTGAGATTTTCGAGCTTTGCGAATACTCCGAGGGTGACAGTCTGAAATCTGTAAATCATAAGCTTAGTGCCAAGCGTAACAGGTTTATAGTAAAAAAAGGAAGTCTGCCTACAGAAAATTCCCTGCTTATTGTTTTTGACAATATATCGGATAGTTCGGAAAACAATCCCGATTTAATATCACATATGGCTGAGATTTTTATATCACTAAGTCAGGATTTGACCGAAAAAAATATTGCTCATACTGCTTTATGGATTTCTGAAAACGGAAATTTTATCGAAAGTGAAAAAACAGAAAATTATGATGACAGTTTATTGCTCGTAAACAGAATTTTAAGTGCAGGATTTGTAAAATCAGATGTTTCTGTATTAAATATGATAAATGATGAAGCACTCAGTTATTCAGCCGTGATTTTTGTTACTTGCAGAAAAAAATTACCGTTGAATGATGAGCTTTTTACGGTTATAAATGTAAATGCAGAGCGGAGTGATAAAGGTGAAAAAAACTAATGAATGTACAGGTCTTACTGCTTCATCGGTTCAGATAAACGCTGAATACAATTTGTTCAGTGCTGTTAGGTATGCTGTTATCTCCATACTTTTTACCTTTGGGTTCATAATAACTGCGGCAAAAATCAGCGGTACTGAATGTACCCTATGGGTAACGGCAGTAACTGCGGTTTTACTCTCGTTTGCGGTATTTTTTATAAGGCTTGCGAAAAAAATACGCAGTTTGTATTTTCTTTTACCTGTAATCTTTATTATATTTTTATTTTTGTTTTTTAAAGAAGATATAAACAAAGGATTTATCGGAGTATATAACGGATTTGTCAAAGGCATAAGCTGTTCGGACGGAATTATTCTTTTTAAACTTTATGCTGAAAATATATCAGTCCGTAATATTACCTTGTTTTTTGAAGTCGTATGTTCGGCTGTATGCCTTATAATTTCGGTATGTATTATTTCGGGCGATGTTTTTGTTCCTCTTTTTATGCTGTTTTGTGTAACCGTTTTTGGTATACATACTGAAAATACTTCCGCTTTTGGAATTGTCTTAATGATGTCGGCATCTTTATCTTTAACTTTAAAGTCTTTGAAAGCAAAAAAATCGGAAAGTGAAAATAAAGCTTCACTTTCCGTCAGACTCGTTATTATATCGCTTCTGCTGCTGACTTTATCGGTAAGTGTATATTTTTTCAATACTTCAAAAAATAATCTTTCTTTGCAGATAAAAGAAAATACGTTCAAAAAGACTGATACTTTCAGATACGGTGAAGATAATGCTTTGCCTTGCGGTGATTTTTCAAAAATAAACAGAATTTCATCAGATAAAAAAGAAATGCTCAGGGTAGTTATGAGCAAACCGCAGTCTTATTATCTGAGAGGATTTGTCGGCGGAGATTATTCTGTAAAAGGCTGGAAAAGTCCTGAATATAAAAAGCTTTACGATTATTCCGATATGTTTTATGTTCTTCATCAGAATAATTTTTACGGACACTCTCAGATTTCACTGCTTTGCAGCAATCTGTACAGCATATCCGGCGACAACAGAATAATTGTTAAAAATATCGGAGCGTGCAGAAAATATATCTATGCTCCTTATGAAACTGATACTCAAAAAAGCTTTCTTTCTTATAACAACCGCCTTGATGACTGCGGTATATTATCGGACGGCTTTTTCGGAGAAAAAAATTATACATACTTTGCGTATGACAATAAAGTTAAAAATTACGGTTCTCTTGAAAATGCACTCTATACCGAAAATTACGAAAATAAATATTCTGATTATCTGAAAAGTGAAGCACATTACAGGAATTTCGTTTACAAAAATTATCTTGATATACCCGAAGCTGCAGAAAATGTTATAAAATCAGTCTTGGGAAGCTATGAAAAAAGTGAGCGTATATCATACACTGCAGCAAAACTTAATATTCTGAATGTATTAAGCAAAAACGAATATTCCGATGAAGTAAATTATAAGTGTACAGGCAATACGGATATTGTATCAGAGTTTTTGCAGGAAACAAAAATCGGAAACAGCGTACATTTTGCGTCAGCGGCGGCACTTATGCTCAGATATTACGGAATACCTTCAAGATATGCAGAGGGCTATGCCATAACTCCCGATGATACCGAAAATGTGAGAAGCAATACCGAAATTATCATTACTGACGATAACGCTCATATGTGGGCTGAATATTACTGTGACGGTATAGGCTGGCTTCCGTTTGAAACTGTTCCGAAATATATCGGAATTATGCAGGACGAAATCAATACCGATTTTAAGACCTCCGTCAGTTCTTCGGAAAAAAGCGTAAGTTCCTCCGAAAAGTCCAAATCGGACAGCACAAAGACAGATGATACCGAAAACAGCTATTCTCAGCCTGATAACCGTACAGATACGCTTTTTTATGTTGTTTGCGGTATTATTTCAGCCGCTTTGATAATTTCGGCTTTGTCAATAATTTTTATCCTTAACAGAAGAAGAAAGGCTCTTTTTAAGCAGCTTCGTAATTTTCAAAACAAGGACAATAATATTGCAGCCGTCAGCCTTTTCAAATATTCAACAGATTTGCTTGAAATTACAGGCTGTATTGAAAGTTCCGACAATATATATCTTGCCGAAAGTTATTCCGTAAAGAAACTTACCGAGTATTACGGAGATACATACACAAAGGCTTATGCGGTATTTTTAAAAGCAAGATTCAGCAGACATAAAATATCAGATGACGAAAAAATTTGTGTTGAAATTTTCAAGAATGAAACCGTAACAAGCATTAAAAACAGCAGAAGCAGACTACAAAGGTTCAGTGATAAATATATAAGCTTTCTTTACATATGAAATTCGGGCATTTCCGAAATAAAATAACTGTGTCGCCTACAGAAATTATAAATCCTGCTGTTTTAAGACAACAATTCCGTTTCGGTATTCTTCGCCGCAAGGTTTTATGTTTCGGGTAAATGTATAGTATATATCACCAGAACTTAATTCCAAATCAAGAAAAGCCTTTTCGGAAGATGACAGATTTTCCGTTCTGCTTATCTTTGTCACAAGAGGAGCAAGCTTTTTCTGTTTTACACAGCTTAGTATTTCAGCTCCTCTTGAATTAAATCCCAGAACCCGTATGTACGGAGCATACTTATTCATATAATCCTTTTTTATATCCAGCAGACAGGCAAGAAGTATACGTTTTATACGTGCATATGTATAGCGTTTTGACTTTGTATGTTCTATGATTTCCTCAAGTGAAGCTGAGTTCATTACGGCAGTCTTTATTCTGTTTTCAAGTCCTTCGTTTACATCGGCAATATCGGCAATATCATCTGAGGACATCTGACGCAGTTTAAGTATAAAGCCTCTTTCATTGTCTGACAGAAATGCGGTATTTCCTTTTTGAATTTCAGAAAGAAATATATCGGTACAGTTTTCAGGAATGTATTTTGTAAAGCTTTTATTTTCGTATATAAGCTTTCTTATTGAAGCTGCACTGGCAAATTCTGAGCTTGCATATGTATCGTTGTAAGCGTCACCAATCCTTCTGAACGTAACAGGATTTATCTGTGAACCCGTATGTATCAGGGCTTTTATATATTCAATCCCAAGTATATTGTTGGGTTCGCTCATAAGCGGAGAAAGTGACGGGTTCATTATTTTCATTGTATTTGTAAGTGCGGACGGATAGCTTATGCCTGTTGTTATCTGTTCCCTGAGCTTTGTCTGAAAATTATCGGATATTATCAGGCGGGATAATTCATTCAGAAGGCTTATATCTCCGCATTCACTTCCGAAAGCAAGGCAGTCAACGCAGTTCATAGCGTTTACTACAGCCGTTCCGTTTTCGGCAAACTGCTGTGCATTTGATACCGCAAAGGGTAGGTGAAGCTCTGTTACAAGGTCAACACCGTTTTTCAGTGCCATCAGTGTTCTTATATGCTTAGGAAAAATTGCGGGTTCACCTCTCTGCACGAAGTTTCCGCTCATAACTGCCGTGATATGGGTTGCACCGTGTTCACGGCACTTTTCAACAAGATAAGCGTGACCGTTATGAAATGGATTAAATTCGCTTATAATCGCATAGTTTTTCAATTTTATCACCTCTGAAATTTTTGAAAAAGGTTGAATTTATCTACGGTTTGTATTATTATATAATACGTTGGTTCGTTTTACAACAAGCTTTCCCTGACTGTGAAATGGGTAAACGGACAAAAATAAAAAATTTATAAGTAAAGGAAGAATGTACATTGATGATTTTGGTAATAAACGCAGGAAGCTCATCTTTGAAGTATCAGCTTTTTGATATGGAAAACGAGAGCGTTCTCTGTAAGGGCAACTGCGAAAGAATTGGACTGGATAAAAGCTTCATCGGTCACAAGACAAGTGACGGAAAGAAAATCCAGAAGGAAGTCGCTATGAGTGACCATAAGGAAGCATTTATGCAGGTAAATGCAATGCTGACTGACGCTGAGTACGGCGTTATCAAGAGTACCGACGAGATAAAGGCAGTAGGTCACAGAGTTGTTCAGGGCGGAGCACGTTTCAGCAAGAGTGAGCTTGTAACAGAGGAAGTAATTGAGGGTATCAGGGAGCTTATACCTCTTGCACCTCTTCACAATAAGGGTCATGTTCAGGCTATCGAGGCTTGTATCGAGGTATTCGGAAAGGACGTACCTCAGGTAGCAGTGTTTGATACGGCTTTCCACGCAACAATGCCTCCCAAGGCTTATATATATCCTATTCCCTATGAGTATTACGAGAAGTATCAGATTCGCCGCTACGGATTCCACGGAACATCTCACCGTTATGTAAGCAGCCGCTGGGCTGAGCTTACAGGAAAGTCACTTGAGGGAACAAAAATAATTACCTGTCATCTCGGAAACGGTTCTTCTATAACGGCAGTAAAGGACGGCAAGGTTATAGATACAAGTATGGGTCTTACTCCTCTTGACGGCTTTATGATGGGTACACGCTGCGGAACTCTTGACCCCTCGGTTGTTACTTATATAGAGGAAAAGGAAAATCTTACACCTCAGCAGATGAGCGACATTCTCAACAAGAAATCGGGACTTCTCGGAATTTCGGGAGTATCGAGCGATGACAGAGATGTAACCAAGGCTGTTGAAGAGGGTAATCCCAGAGCAGAGCTTGCTCATGATATACTCAGATATGAGATTGAAAAGTTTATCGGCGGCTACTATGTAGCTTTGGGCGGCTGTGACGTTATCATATTTACAGCAGGCCTTGGAGAAAATCAGTCCAAACACCGTCAGGCTATCTGCGACCAGCTTGCATGTTTCGGTGTAAAGGTTGACCCTGAGCTTAACAAGAAAATGGTCGGAGGAAATGAGGGAAAAATTTCCGCACCCGACAGCAAGGTAGACGTTTATGTTATCCCTACAAATGAGGAGCTTGTAATTGCAAGGGATACACAGTCAATCATAAACGCACTCTGATTTTTTCATTCGGATAAAAAATTATCAGTTTTTATTGTGAGGTTATGTATAGTAATGAATAAAGCTTTGGATTTGATAAAAAAGAACAAGGAATTTATTTTGTACGGATTTTTCGGAGTATGCACTACAATAGTAAATATAGCGGTATATGCGGTTTCCTACAATGTGCTTAACATAAGCAACGTAATAAGTACGGTAATTGCGTGGATTATTGCGGTATTGTTTGCATATGTTACAAACAAGATTTTCGTTTTTGAAAGCAAGTCTTGGAAGGCTGACGTAATTGTCAAGGAGTGCATATCATTTTTCGGGTGCAGATTTCTTACAGGAGTTCTTGACGTTGCGATAATGTATGTAAGCGTTGATGTTCTTCATCTGAACAATCTGCTTTTCAAGATAATTTCAAATATACTGGTTATTATTCTGAACTATGTAGCCAGCAAGCTGATAATATTCAAAAAAGCTGAAGAGTGATTTATAAGCAGTTATTCTTAATAAAAATATATGTTGTTTCAGCCCTGTCATCGTGACGGGGCTGATTTTTTTTTGCAGAATGTAAAAATTTTTATTTTGGAAAGTTGATTTTTTTATTGAATTGTGATACTATGAAAAGTGTTTAGACGGGACTGTATGCTCCGTTTACACAAAATCTTAAGGAAGGAGGATTTTTTATGGATTTCAAAAAGTATGTCGCAGAATTTATCGGTACTATGACACTGGTAACACTCGGCTGCGGAACGGCTATGCTTGTAGGCTGCGATGCTGCTAACGGAGGCGGTTATATTCTCACTGCCTTTGCTTTCGGTCTTACAATTATTGCTATGGCTTATTCCATAGGCAATATATCAGGCTGTCACATCAATCCTGCCGTTTCTCTTGGTGTGCTTATCAGCGGAGGTATGACTGTAACTGATTTTGTGGGTTATATCGTTGCTCAGTGTTTAGGTGCTTTTACAGGCTCGGGTCTGCTTTCGCTTATTTTTGACCTTGGCGGAGTAAAAGATATGACCAAAGGATACGGTTCAAACGGTCTTGCAGGTGTTCACGGCAACCCCGTTGCAGGTCTTCTGGTAGAGATTGTTCTTACCTTTATATTTGTTACCGCAATTATTGGAGTAACATCTAAAAAGGCTAAGCACGGCTCATTTGCAGGTGTTGTTATAGGCTTTACACTTGTTCTTGTTCATATACTCGGTATCGGTCTTACAGGTACAAGCGTAAACCCTGCAAGAAGCTTCGGCCCGGCTCTCTTCGCTGCTTTCACAGGCAATACTGCTCCCATATCATGCTTATGGGTATTTATTGTAGGCCCTCTCGTTGGTGCTGCTTTGGCTGCTTTCGTTTACAAGTTCCTTGAAAGCGGCTGTGCTGCCGCAGTTGAAGAGCCTCAGAGCAAACCTCAGACTTCTGCTAAATCCAAGTCAAAGTCCAAAGCTAGATAAAAAGAATTATTGAAAATCTTTGGAAAAAAAGAACGTTCCGAAATCTCCCTTATGTGGGTTCGGAACGTTTCTTTTTATATGGCTTTGCACATACTGCGATTGCAGCCATCAAAATACTGCGTATTTTGATTTAAAAAGTGCTTAAGCACTTTTTATGCTGCGGACATTTGTCCGCAGGGGCTGCAATCGCCTGAAAATCGTGCTTACTCTGTCATAAAGATAAGCCCCATAGTATAAGGGCCACAGTGTGAGGAAATCGTACAGCCTGCCTTTGCAATGAGTATTTCATCAAAGTAATTCTTTTTTTCAACAAGTCCTTTAAGCTCGCTGAGAGTTTCCTGAGGTATGCCTGCGTGAGTTATGAAAGCTCTTTTTTTGCTTATGTTGTTGAACTCTATCATTTTGTTATCGACATACTGGCAAAGTACCTTTGAAAGCTTACCTCTGTATTTCTTGCCTACAGCCATACTGCCGTCACTGTTGTCAACCTCTATGCATGGCTTTATGTTGAGAAGGTTTGCCCCCATAGCAGCAAGTGCCGAACAGCGTCCGCCTGCACGAAGATATGTAAGCTTATCCACTACAAAATTACATCTTACCTTGTCAGTCATAGCAGCTATATTTTCAGCTATCTGTGCGGCATTCATACCCGAAGCAGCCATTTCGGCAGCCTCCAGAACGAGCAGTCCCGAACCTGAGGAAAGATTTTTGGAATCCACGGGGTAAACACCCTCAAGCTCCTGAGCGGCTATTTTAGCATGCTGAAACGATGTCGAAAGAGCGTGACCCAGACCTATATGAACAATTTCACAGCCTTCTTCAACATACGGCTTGAAAACGTCTATATATTCCTGAACGTTTACTGCCGATGTCTTGGGAAGCTGACCTGTCTTGTCAAAATGAGCGTAAATATCGTCCGGAACGATGTTCACCATATCATCATAGGTATCTTCACCCAATACCACGTGAAGCGGTGTAAGTACGATACTGTATTTTTTAATAAGCTCTGACGGTAAATCGCAGGTGCTGTCTGCACTTATAATTACTTTTTTACTCAATATAATACGCCTCCTGAATAAATCTGATAATTTTCAGAAAAATTTTAAAAAATTGCTGAATTTATTAACAAATTCATTATATAATATATTTACAAAAAGTGCAAACCTATATTAAAATAAAAAAATAAATAATTGGAGGGGAAGTGTTTTTTTATGGACAAATCTGTTTCTGAGAATAAGTCTGATATACCGCTGAACAAGAGGTATTCGCTCGGAGAAGAGATTTTCAACTCTGTTTCTCACGGAGTGGGAAGCCTTCTGGCTGTTGCGGGAACAGTCGTAATGATTGTAGTTTCCGCAATGCGTAGCGATGCGTGGATGGTTGTAAGCGGTTCGGTTTACGGAGCAAGCCTTATCATACTGTATACTATGTCTACCCTGTATCACGCAATAACTAACGAAAAGGCAAAAAGAGTTATGAGAGTTATGGATCACGTAACCATATTCTTTCTGATAGCTGGAACGTATACGCCGATAACCCTTGTATCTCTGCGTGGAGCTTTGGGCTGGGTTCTGTTCGGACTTGTATGGGGAGCGGCAATACTCGGAATTGTATTCAACTCCATTGATTTGGAAAAATTCCGCAAGGCTTCGGTTGTATGCTATGTTGTTATGGGCTGGGCAATTGTTTTTGCGATAGTTCCGCTTATTCATTCAATGCCGAAGATTTCCCTGATATTTCTTGTTCTTGGTGGAGTTGTGTATTCAATCGGTGTAATATTCTATGCTGTAAAGAAAATAAAATATTTTCATTCCGTATGGCATCTTTTTACACTCGGCGGAAGCATACTTCATTATTTTGCAATACTTACATCATTTATGTATACATAACATCACAGAAAAATTTAATTTCAGTTATTTTTTATTCCGCAGTATTATTGCTGCGGAATTTTTTTATTGATTTTTTATAAAATAAAGTTTATAATAATTATTACATAAAAATTTTATAAAATAATTCAAGGTGAGATGTTAATATTATGGAAAATATAGTAAATGAAACAAAGGTTGTTATAGATGAGCTTTTAGAGCGTGCCAAGCTCCGCAGGGGTGATATATGTGTCATAGGCTGTTCTACAAGCGAAATAACGGGCAGTAATCCTGGAACAAATTCCACTCCGCAGATTGCTGAAACGGTCTTTTCTGTTATATATGAGGCTTTAAATGAGAAAGGAATATATATTGCCGCACAATGCTGCGAGCATCTCAACAGAGCCTTGGTTATAGAAGAGGAAGCCGCAGAAAAATACGGCTATGAGCCTGTAAACGTTATTCCTCAGCCAAAGGCGGGAGGTTCATTTGCAACAGCTGCATATAAAGCTCTCAAAAAGCCTGTTGTTGTCGAAAAAATAAGAGCCTGTGCAGGTATAGACATAGGCGGAGTTCTTATAGGTATGCACCTTAAGGAAACAGCTGTTCCTGTTCCGCTCAAGCAACGCAGTATAGGTCAGGCAAGAATTATCGCCGCAAGAACACGTCCGAAATTTGTCGGCGGAGAACGTGCCGTTTATGACCACAGTCTTATGTAATCCGTATTATACAATAAATCAAAATTCTGAAATCCGAGGTGAAATGTATGAATAATAATATCGAAGATATGAGCAGTCATGATTACAAGGCGGAATTTCTTGATTTGTTCAATCAGCACGTAAACCGTCCCGGAAAGGATAAACTTCTGGACTGGCTGAGCAAAACAGACTTTTTCACTACCCCTGCAAGCACAAAATATCATTGTGCCTGTCCGCAGGGACTTGTAATGCACAGCATAAGCGTTTTCAATGTTATGATGGAAAAGCACTATGACGAGGAAACAGACAGTATTGAAAGCTTTGCAATAACCGCTCTGCTTCACGATTTATGCAAGGCGAATTTCTATAAAATTTCGACACGCAACGTCAAGAATGAGGAAACGGGAAAATGGGAAAAGGTTCCGTTCTATACTGTCGAGGACGCTTTCCCTTATGGTCACGGAGAAAAATCTGTCTTTCTTATTGAAAGATTTATGCGTCTGAAAATAGACGAGGCTATGGCGATACGCTGGCATATGGGAGGCTTTGAGGAAAGCACGGGCTATACGATGAGTCAGGCTTATGAAAAATATCCGCTTGCAGTAAAGCTGCATTTGTCCGACCTGGAATCAACTTATCTAAGGGAAAAACATACTTCTGCGGTAGAATAAGGAGGGGTCTGATGTGAAAAAGAAAATATTAAGTATACTTACATCTGTCGCTATGCTTGGTATAATGGCTTGTACAGGTGCAGTAAATTCATCGGCTTATTCAGGTGAAATCAGCTTTGAGGTTCCCGAAACATGGGCTAACGCTAACAAAACATTTTATGCTCACATTTGGAACGGACTTCCCGGCGGTGAAGGTCTTTATGAGTGGCAGACAGGTGACGAGAAAATGGAATGGTCAAAGGGTGATGCTACAGCAACATATCAGATTCCTGAGGGAGATTGGAATTTGATTATTATTTCAGGTAACACAGGTATTCATACATACGATTCGGTTATGAACGCAAACTGCATTGGTGACACCTGCTATGTAATGGACGAGCCGTTTGAGAACCCCATTGACTCAAAGAGGGTTTCTTACGGTCTTGGTTGGAGAAACAATCCTGACTGCGGCCCTCATAAGGTTATTTCATCCTTGGGCAATATTATAGGTAATGCTTATCTTCCCGGTGAAACAAATCAGATGATTTATGATAACTTTGTTAAGAACTATGCTGACGCTTGGGGCATATTTGATGATGATATATGGGAGCCGGAGTATTATCCGACTAAAGCCCCGGATTGGGAAGAAAAATGGGAAGCCCTGAAGCAGGAAGTAGCAGAAAAGCTTGGTCTTAACACTAAAACAGACAAAAGCAAAGAATATAAAAGTATTGTTGTTACATCAGACAGTAATTATGCAGGCTTTCTTTCCGCAATACTTATGGCTGATACAGGAGCTGCGTTGCTGCTCGTTAAGAAAAAAACGTTGAGGAAAAAACATAATTCCGATTTGGTAGAATAAGGAGGTGGCTGATGTGAAAAAGAAAATATTAAGTATACTTACAGCTGTTGCTGTGCTTGGTGTAACGGCTTGTACAGCTGCATTAAATTCATCGGCTTATTCAGGTGAAATCAGCTTTGAGGTTCCCGAAACATGGGCTAACGCTAACAAAACATTTTATGCTCACATTTGGAACGGACTTCCCGACGGTGAAGGTCTTTATGAGTGGCAGACAGCTGATGAGAAAATGAAATGGTCAAAGGGCGATGATAAAGCAACATATCAGGTGCCTGAGGGAGACTGGAATTTGATTATTATTTCAGGTAACACAGGTATTCAGACATACGATTCGGTTATGAACGCAAACTGCATTGGTGACACCTGCTATGTAATGGACGAGCCGTTTGAGAACCCCGTTGACTCAAAGAAGGTTTCTTACGGTCTTGGTTGGAGAAACAATCCTGACTGCGGCCCTCATAAGGTTATTTCATCCTTGGGCAATATTATAGGTAATGCTTATCTTCCCGGTGAAACAAATCAGACGATTTATGATAACTTTGTTAAGAAATACGCTGACACTTGGGGCAATGAAATTCTAGGTGATTTGGAGGGAATACCGCAGTTTGAGATTCCGCCTGACCCGGATCGGGACGAAAAATGGGAAGCCCTGAAGCAGGAATTAGCAGAAAAGCTTGGTCTGAACACTAAAACAGACAAAAGCAAAGAATATAAAAGTATTGTTGTTACATCAGACAGTAATTATGCAGGCTTTCTTTCCGCAATACTTATGGCTGATACAGGAGCTGCGTTGCTGCTCGTTAAGAAAAAGCATAATTCCGATACGGACTGACAATATTTTATAAAACCTTAAAAAAGCTGTACGAAAAAACGTACAGCTTTTTATGAAGTTGTTATTCTGATTGTTCTTCTTTCATAACCTTGCGTATTCTGCTGAGGGATTCAGGCGTAATACCGAGATATGTGGCAATATGTTTTTGCGGAACACGGCTGCAAAGTTCAGGATAAAGCTTTCTGAAATGCAAATATCTTTCTGCTGCGTTCTCTAAAAGAAAACCGTTTTCACGGTATATTTTGTATCGCAACCCGTTTTCCAGTAATTCAATCCAGATTTTCTTGAGGCTTTCACTGCTCATAATCATATGCTTTAATTCTCTGACGTTAAATATCATAAGTGTGGCTTCCTCAAGCGTTTCCCATACACATATATGTTCTTCGTAACCCACAACACCTTCATCTATGCACATACCGCCGTTAAAGGCAAAGCCACGGGTTATATCGTTACCGTCACCGTCAATATAGTAACAGCGTACAAGTCCGTTGAGTACAACGGCGACCTCCTCTGCCTTGTCGCCGACACTTCTTATAACATATCCCTTCGGAAAAATCCTGAACTGAGCCATTTCTACAGCTTCGCTCAGTTCTTCTTCTTCAAAACAGATACCCCTTAGCTCGGCAAGCTTTCTTAGCTGAATTACAATGCTTTCCTTATTCATTTATCTTATACCTCCGCTTGTTACAATAAGATATATTACAGATACAAGATTTGCACCTCCGTGAGCTATCATTGGTGAAATAAGATGACCACTTTTTTTGTATGACCATATCCAAAACAATCCTGCAAAAAACGAAAATCCGAAATTATACCAGTCAAGCATTGCAAACATTACATTAGCCAGCATCAATGCTTCGGTTTCACCAAGTACCGAACCGACAAAACTCTTTGCAAATCCTCTGAAATATATTTCTTTACAGATACCGCTTACAAATACCAGTGCAATAATTTTCATAATTGTTGTTCCCAAAGAAGTATCCGTATCAACAAACGCAAGCTCTGTTCTTCCTGCGTTAAAAATAAAGACATATGCCAGACTTATCAGCAAAGTTACTGCCAGAGCTGCCAGTCCTAAAAGAATATCCCTTCCGAGTGTTTTCTTTTCGGCAATTTCTTTTTTCAGACTTATGCCGTTCTGACGATACAGCAGCACTGCAAACGGAAGAAGAATAATGTTTGCCAGAATTAGTACAAGACAGTAGGCATTCATATTGGCGGTGGCATAGCTGGCTATGTCAAAAATATTCATTCCGCTGCGGTAGCTTCCGAATGCCGCAAATACCTCAAATCCTGCGACAAACATAGTAAGTATTGTTGTTATGGCGAGAGCTTCTTTTGCATTTCTGTTTGTTGTTTCTTTCATTATTATCGACCTCCTGAAATGAAGTATATCATATAATGCGGAAGTTCTGCATTGATATATGTTAATTTCTATAAAAAATTTTTTACTTTTATTATCAGATTTTTGTGAATATATAGCACTATAAAGCAATACTTAATTTTTTTATATAAGATTATCCTGAAAGTTATATGATTTATAATAATATAAAGCTGTATATTTAAATATATAATTGACTATTACCGTCTGAAATGTTATAATTTTTACGAAATTCGACACGGAGGGATTTTGTATGACAGCATTAACGGATTTTGTTGAGATACGTTATTTCAGCGGATATATAAGAAACTGGAAAAATCTTTGCAAAGAACTTGAAATTGAACCTACGCTTTGCAGAAAAGAGCGTGAGGAGCAGATACTTAAAAAAGCCTATGCAAAGTGGAAGCTCGGTATGATGGAGCATTTGTACGGAATGTTTGCTGTTGCATTGTATGATGAAACGGAAAAAAAGATTTACTGTATAAGGGATCAGGTAGGGCAGAAGCAGATGTTTTACGCTGTTGCGGACGGAGAGTTCATATGTAACGGTGATATTGACGTTATAGCAAATGACAGGCGTATAAAAAAAGAGCTTAACAGGCGTATGCTTCAGCAGTATTTATTCTACGGCTATCCTATAGGAGAGGAAACATTCTATAAGGGAATATACAAGCTTATGCCGGGACACTATGCAGAGTGGGACGGAAAAGAAGTAAAAGTAACACGCTACTGGAAACCTGTATTTGAGCCTGACTACAGCGTATCTGCCGATGAATGGGCTGAAAGAATTGAAAAAACCGTTGATGAAATTCTTGCAGAAGAAAAGGGAGATACAGAAATTCCTTACAAGGAGTCGTTCCTTTCGGGAGGAGTTGATTCATCATACCTTTTTGCGGCAAGTGACGCACAAAGTGCAAATACTGTAGGCTATGAGGAATCAGGATTTGACGAGTCAGGTCTGGCACGTCATACGGCTGAGGTTCTCGGAAAAGGCTTCAACGTCAAGATGATAAGTCCGAAAGAATACTTTGAGCGTATACCTACGGTAATAGACAAAATGGGACAGCCTCTGGGAGATGCTTCTGCTGTAGCTTTTTCGATTGGCTGTACAGCGGTTAAGGAACACGCAGATGTTGTTTATTCGGGTGAGGGTATAGACGAATTTTTCGGAGGCTACAATTCCCATAGAAATCCGCTGAAAGAGGGCTGGACGTATCTTACCTGTTCGCACATTATGTCGGAAGATGTTGTAAAGTCTGTTATGATTGATTTTGATGAAAATGTAAGGGCGGCAGAACCTGTTGAAAAACTCTGGAATGAGGTTCAGGGACAGGACGAGCTTTCAAAGAAGCTTACAATAGATATATCTCTCTGGCTTGAGGGTGATATATATCTTAATACAGACCGTACAAGTACCGCCTGCGGAATAGAGCTTCACACACCGTTCAGTGATTTAAGACTTTTCAACGTTGCAAGAAAAATTCCTGCCGAATGCAAATTTGCTGAAGAACAGAACAAGTATGTATTCCGCAAGGCTGCAAGTACAAAGCTTCCGTATGATGTGGCTTTCAGAAAAAAAGTAGGCTTTGCCGTTCCCGTAAGAAAATGGCTTGCAGATGAAAAATTCAACAAACCCATTCAGGAAAAGCTTAACGGAGAAACATCGAAGAAATTCTTCAATCAGCAGGAGCTTAATAGTTTGTGGACACGCTATCTTTCGGGTGAGGAATTTTTGTGGGGCAGAATTTATGCGGTTTACGCATTTTTGCTTTGGTATGACCTTAAATTTTAAAGTTTAAAAATATAAAACGCAGTCAGAAATCTTAAAAAGGTTTCTGACTGCGTTTTTGTCAGCAGATATAATCAGTAATTTGTCCGTCGCTTATTTTTATGCGTCTGGGAACAGCGGAGGCTATGGAGTTATCGTGTGTTATTATAACGATTGTCTTTCCGCTTTTGTTCAGGCTGAGCAGAATGCTCATAATTTCTTTTCCCGAAGCTGCATCCAGGTTGCCTGTAGGTTCATCTGCAAGTATAAGCGGGGGAGAAAGTGCTATTGCTCTTGCTATGGCGACACGCTGCTGCTGTCCGCCCGAAAGCTGTGTGGGAAGATGATTTGCCCTGTTTTCCAGTCCGACCATAGAAAGTGCATTCTGAGCAAGAATGCGGCGTTCGTTTTTTTTAATTCCTCTGTATATGAGCGGAAGCTCTATGTTTTCGGCAGCCGACAGCGAATTTATGAGGTTAAAGCTCTGAAATATAAAGCCTATTTCTCTGTTTCGTATTTCGCTTAATTTTTTTTCGTTTGCTCTGAATACGTCCTGTCCGTTGAGAATATATGTTCCGCTTTCGGGTTTGTCAAGACAGCCGAGTATATTCATAAGGGTAGATTTTCCCGAACCCGATTGTCCTGTTATAGCTACAAATTCCCCTTTGGATATTTGCAGGCTTACGTTGTCAAGAGCCTTTATTTTTATTTCTCCGACAGAGTATTCTTTTGTTATATTTTTGATTTCTATAAGCTTCAAGGAAAAAATCCCCCTGTTTATGCGAGATAATTTTATTTTCTGCACAAACGGCTTATATATTCAAAGTTCAAGGGCAATGCCCTTGAAAATCCCAGTTCAAGGGCGTTGCCCTTGAAAATCCCCACGAGGGCTCTGCCCTCGACCCGCAAGCCTTTGAAAAGGCTTGACCTAAACTTTATGGTATTTTTTATAAATGGGATTACAGGAGATTGTCAAGAAGCTCGTGGTAGTATTTTGAATAGTCTGTTCTGCCGTCCTTTATGAATTTTATTGCAGGAGCAGGGTGAGTGTTAAGTATACCTGTTAGAAGATAGGGAATATCATAACCCCATATATTGCCCTCCTCTTTAAGCTTTACTATATGCTTCTGAACGAAATCCATAACGGGTATAAGCTTATATTTAGGGTTTCTCAGAAATCCGAGCAGGGATTCCGTATAGCAGTTTCCTGCACCTCTGCCCATACCGCTTATCGTTGAGTCAAGCATTTTTGCATCGTGCATCATTGCAGTTATTGTATTGGCAAATGCAAGCTGCTGATTGTTATGTGCGTGAATACCTATTTTTTTGTTGTACTTGTTTCCGAGTTCCACATATTTATCGGTAAATCTTGCTATCTGTTCGGGATAAAAGCTTCCGAAGCTGTCTACAATATAGATAAAATCCGTACTGCTGTTGGCTATTTCGTTAAGACCGTTGAAAAGCTCCTCGTTGTTTACCTTTGATACAGCCATAATATTGCAGGAAACTTCATAACCCTTAGCTTTTGCGTCCTCTATTATTTCGATAGCGGAAGGGATTGTTGTAATATATGTAGCAACTCTTATAAGGTCGATGGGACTTTCGTTTTTGGGTATTATATCACGCTGGAAATTTGTTCTTCCGACATCTGCCATAACTGATATTTTCAGGTCAGTATTGTTATCTCCGACAATGGCTCTTATATCGTCGTCCTTGCAGAATTTCCATTTTCCGAAATCGTTTTCGTCAAATATATCAGTTGAAGCTTTGTAACCAAATTCCATATAGTCTATACCTGATTTTATACAGGTGTTGTATAAATCCCTGACAAATTCATCGCTGAATCTGAAATTATTTACAAGACCTCCGTCCCTCATTGTACAGTCTACGATTTTAAGGTCAGGACTGTAAGAGATAAGGTTTGAGTTTGCTATTTTAGCCATAAAAAGATACCTCCGTTTTAATTCAAATAATTTAGCAATTAAAAGCGTTACAGTTTCAATTGCTAAATCGATATTGTTTATGAATAGATTATATATTATGTTTTTTTATATGTCAACATAAATTTTTATAAAGACAATACCGCAGCGGAGCATTATTTTATTCATAAAGTATATCTTGATTTTAAATGCGTAAAAGGGTAAAATAATACAAGAACTGAAAAGGGTGATATTATGAATATTGAAGAAGCTGAAAAGCGTATACGTTTTTTGTCAGAAGAAATTAATTTTCACAATAGTTTATACTATAATGAAGATAATCCTGTCATAGAGGACTATGAATATGATATGCTGCTCAGTGAGCTTGAAAATCTTGAAAAGGATTTTCCGCAACTCAGAAAAGAGGATTCGCCTACAAACCGTGTAGGCGGAAAGGCTTCCGAAAAATTTTCTCAGGTAGTACATGAAGTGCCTATGGAAAGTCTGCACGATTCCTTTTCGCACGGGGAACTCAGGGAATTTGACCGCAGGGTAAGACAAAGTATAGAAGGCAAAGTGGAGTATGTTGTAGAGCCTAAAATAGACGGTCTGTCGGTATCCTGTGAATATGAGAACGGAGTTTTCGTAAGAGGTTCAACAAGAGGTGACGGAGCAGTCGGTGAGGATATTACCGAAAATCTTATGACGATAAAATCACTTCCCAAAAAGCTGAAAAAGCCTGTTGAGTTTCTGGAGGTGCGTGGCGAGGTATATATGAGCAACGAAAGCTTTATGAAGCTTGTAGAGGAACAGGAGCTTAACGAAGAAAAAACAGCCAAAAATCCACGCAACGCAGCAGCAGGCTCATTAAGACAGAAAGACGCACGTATAACCGCAAAGCGTAACCTTGATATTTTTACGTTCAATATACAGCAAATCAGGGGAGAGGAAATATCAGAGCATAAACAGGCTCTTGATTTTCTGAAAAATATGGGATTTAATGTACCTGATTCATATCGTGTTTTTGACAATATAGATGATGTTATTTCTGAAATAGATAAAATAGGCAGTACAAGAGGTACTCTTGATTATCAGACAGACGGAGCTGTAGTCAAAGTAAACAGCTTTGAACAGAGAAAAGTTCTGGGAAGTACCGCAAAATTTCCGAAATGGGCGGAAGCTTATAAATATCCTCCCGAGGAAAAGGAAACAAAGCTTCTTGATATTGAAATAAATGTTGGAAGAACGGGGGCTTTAACTCCGACAGGAATATTCGAGCCTGTACTGCTTGCAGGAACAACGGTGAGCAGGGCAACTCTGCACAATCAGGATTTCATAGAACAGCTTGGCTTGTGCATAGGCGATACTGTGATTATACGCAAGGCAGGGGAAATCATTCCCGAAGTTGTATCTGTGGTTTCGCATTCCGAAAATGCAGTACCGTACATTTTGCCTGATATATGCCCCTCGTGCGGCGGAGATGTACACCGTCAGGAGGGTGAAGCTGTTCTGAGGTGCAGTAATCCCGAATGTCCTGCACAGCTCCTCAGAAATCTTATACATTTTGTTTCAAGGGACGCTATGAATATAGACGGTCTTGGAGAAGCTGTTTTAAGACAGCTTGTTGACAGCGGTATGGTATCGTCAGCCGCAGATTTATACAGACTGACAAAAGAACAGATTATGACGCTTGAAAAGAAAAGGGAAAAGTCAGCGGATAATCTTATAAAAGCTATTGAAAAATCAAAGAAAAATCCTTTGTACAGAGTGATATTCGCTTTGGGAATAAGGCACGTCGGACAAAAGAATGCAAAGCTTTTATGCGAAGCTATGGGTTCGGTTGAAGATATAATGAATGCCGATACGCAGACGCTTTCATCAATAGATGGTTTTGGTTCTGTTATGGCAGAAAGCGTAACCGAGTATTTTTCAAATAACGAGGGACGTGAAATTGTCGGCACTTTAAAAGAACTTGGTGTTGAAATGAAGCCTGTCGAGAAGAAGCAGGACGGAGGAATTTTCAAAGGAAAAGTATTTGTTCTCACGGGAACGCTTCCTACTCTTAAACGAAATGAAGCTGCTAAAATTATAGAGGATATGGGAGGAAAAACCTCGTCATCTGTATCAAAAAAGACTGACTATGTTTTAGCAGGTGAAGAAGCAGGAAGCAAGCTTACAAAAGCACAGTCACTGGGAATAAAAATAATAACAGAGGCAGAATTTTTGTCTATGGTCAATAACGGAGGAATTTTATGAAAAAGAAAATTGCTGTAGCTATAATTAGTGTATTTTTGAGTTTATCGGTATTTGGCTGCGGAAACGGTAAAAAGGTATCATCATCTTCTTCAGGCTCAGGAGAAAACAGCAGTCAGACCACTGTTTCACAGACGGCGGAATCGTCATCTGACGAAAGTCAGGCTACGCAGGCAGCTTCTGAGAACGTTACTGAAAATAAGCTTTTTGATGTAACCGAGGCTTACAAAAACAAGCCGTATACAGATGAATTTGCTCTGGAAAGAATAAACGAGCTTCAGTATATAAATGATTATTCACTCTGCCGACTGGGTTCATCTGAGCCTTCGCCTATATTTTATGAATCGTTTTATAAGGAAAAGGGAAACTTTAATATAGATATGCAGACTTACAGCTATAATTCTGATAATGAAAGCGTGAGAAAATACTTTGATAATTATGAATATTCAAAGCTTGCGAGTGCAGGGGCTATACGTGTAATAGACAGCTTTGCCTATAATGACGAACCAAGCGGAAGAATATTGTATTACTGTTATTATACGGTAACGCACTGGAGCGAGAATGAAAGTGATGATACACTTGACTATTACAGGGATTTGATTACGGTAAATAAAAAGGATAATTCCATTACAATGCAAGGTAATATAGCTATAAGAACAGGTCTTGAAATTCCTAAGGAAGTATCGGGAACTCATGACTTTCATAATGTCATTTAAAAATTAACTGCGGCAAAATAAAATAAGGAGGTTTTAAAGTGATAAAAAGAATAATTGCTGTTTTTCTTACGGCGGTAATGGTATGTACAGCGGCAGGCTGTTCCTCAGACGGCGGAAACAATAAAACGGAAGCTTCATCATATGCGTCTGAGCAGTCAACAGAGAGCGTTACAGAAGCAACGAAAGAAAATGATAAGCTTGATGCGGTACTCAGCAAGTTCAAGGCTGTTGATTTCGGAGGAGTTGTATATGCCGAAAAAAACGGCAAAGAGGTTTTTTCATACTCAAACGGAAAGCTTTACAATGATGTTCCGATTAAAATTGATACACCTATGCCGATAGGTTCTGTTTCAAAGCAGTTTTGTGCGGCGGCGGTTATGATTTTACAGGAAAAAGGCAAGCTGAGTGTTGAAGATAAACTGGACAAATATTATCCGGAATATAAAGAGGCATCAAAAATCACACTTCATCAGATGCTTTGCCACCGTTCGGGAATATCGAATTTTGATGATTCAGCTTTTGAAAATATCACCTACGATAATACGGACGAGGAAAATACAAAGGCTGTTCTTGAATGGACGTTTGAGCAACCGCTCCTTTTTGAGCCTGATACCGATTTTACATATTCCAATCTGAATTTTACTCTTTTAAGCAATATTGTTGAAAAAGTATCGGGTGAAAAATATATTGATTTTCTCAGGGAAAATATTTTTGTTCCGCTTGGTATGGAGCATACGGGTTCGGTTGATGAGCTGGATTCTTCTCCCGAATGGGCTAAAGGTTTCAGCTATGTGAACGATGATTTTGTGCCTGTCGGAAGACAGCCGGGACTTTGCAAGGGCGGCGGAGATATTGTATCTACAGCCGCAGATATGACGCTCTGGATGAAAGGACTGCCTTCGGGAAAGGTTGTAAATAAGGAAAGCTATAAAGCTATGACTACAGATTATACAAATACTTCCGATAATTACGGATACGGTCTGCGTATTAAGTTTGCTGGCGGAGTAGGTCATTTCGGAAGTACAGGTCATTTTACTGCCTGTGACTGTATTGTTGAAAAGGACGGTCTAACGATTTTTATGGCAAGCAACAGCGGTTCAGGTCAGAACCTTATAACAAATCAGCTTTTCAATCTTTCGGTTGCTTTAAGGGAAAAATAAGATTTTTACAGGAGATATATTGTATGAAAAATTTTAATAATGACTTGACTGAAAAAATTATAGATGAAATTAAAAAGAGAACCAAGACTACAGCTTATTCACTGGTTGTTGAAAATACGGACGAAGTAAGCTTGTTTGACAGCAAATTCGGAGGTATGCCTTACTGGGATTTGAAAAAAGAATATCCTTCCGACAGTTGCGGCAATAAGCTTATGCTTCTTGCTCAGATAAATTTTGACAATGCAGACGTAAATTCTCCGCTTCCTCAGAGCGGTATGCTTCAGTTTTTTATAGATGCAGACGATGATGTTTACGGTGCGGATTTCGATAATCCCGAAAATCAGGATAAATTCAGGGTTGTTTATCATGAAAATGTAGATTATTCGGCAGATAAACAAAAAATTTCTCAGTTGGATATTCCTGTCATAGAGGAATGTGAGTATTCTCCTATAAGCAGAGAGCTTTCTGTAAAAATATGCTCCTGTGAAAGCTATATGGATTCAAGTGACAGCCGTTTTGACGATATGATTAAGGATATACTTGAAAGTATGGGGGAAAGTATACCTGAGGATACTCCTGTATTTGAATATATAGATGATGAGTGTTACGATAAAATAATTGAAGCTGTTTCTGCCTGCGGACATAAAATGCTCGGCTTTCCGTTTTTTACTCAGAGTGACCCCAGAGAATACAGCGATACTCTTGCCGAATACGATACCATGCTTTTGCAGATAGACTCTGATACGGACGATAACAACGACTTTGAAATCATATGGGGCGACTGCGGTGTGGCAAATTTCTTCATCAACAGCGAAGCTCTTCTGAAAAAGGATTTCAGCAAGGTCATATATAACTGGGACTGCTATTAAGAAAAAATTTCAGTCAACGCTCAGACTTGGGGCGATTGCAGCCGACAAAAGCATTTGCTTTTGTCAAATTCAAGGCTTTGCCTTGAATTTCGCTGCGGCTAATGCCGCAGCGGGCTGCAATCGCCCCTTGTACACAGCTTTACTTTTCCCTGTTCAGCCTGAACTCAACGGAACGTTTCAGATATTCGAGATAACCTTCATCTCGGCACATAGCCTTGCCGGGGGTATCCGAAAGCTTTGCTACAGGTCTTCCGTTTACATACTGAAGTTTTATAACTATATTCAGAGCCTTTTCGCAGGTATCGTTTGAACAGAATGTTCCTATTCCGAAAGATACTTTTGTTTTATCCTTGAAATGGTCATATAATTTCTGAGCCTTGTCAAAATCAAGACTGTCACTGAAAAGCAGAAGCTTATCTTTTGGATTTGCACCATACTTTTTATAGTGGTTTATAATTTTCTCGCCCCACTCATACGGATCTCCGCTGTCGTGACGTACTCCTGTATAGTTATTCACCATAGAACGGTTGAAATCCATCAGGAAAAGGTCTGTTGTTATTGTATCGGTCAAAGCCGTACCGTTATCGCCCTGATACTCGTCATACCAGTCTTTCATAGCGTAGTGGTTTGTGTAGGCAAGCGGAATTTCATCTATGCCCTGATACATCTGTACATATTCGTGTGCATATGTTCCTATGGGTGTTACGTTGTACTTCATAGCAAAATATACGTTAGATGTTCCCACACAGCTTTTTGTTTCGGTTACAAGACGTTTTATAACAACTTCTTCCCATTCTCTGGAAAGTCTTCTTCTTGCACCAAATTCCGCAAATGTAAATGTATATGTTCCGTCGTTGAGTGCCTTTATTTTTGCGTCAAGCTTTTCTTCGGCGGATTTTCTGAGTATTTCATAGTCATAGTTCATTCTGAAATAAACTTCGTTTACTATTTCAAGCAGATATATTTCAAACTGCATAGCAGAGAACAAAGGACCGTTTACTTCAATTTCCAGAACGCCGTTGTCTGAAAGTTCAACCGTAACGTAATCCCTTATGGGGTGCCACAATCTCAGAAATTCTACATAGTCATTCTTTATAAATCTTATTGAACGAAGATAATCAAGCTCTTCTTTGGTAAATCTCAGACTGCAAAGATAATCAATCTGTTCGTTTATCTCCTGCACCATTTCCTCAGTAAAAACAATTCCCTCATTACGGCACTTAAAGAAATACTGTCCGCATAAATCTGTGTGCTTATGAAAAATAACCTGATCCATATTGAATTTGTACAAATCTGTATCAAGCAAAGATATAACAATTGGTTTCAGCTTCATTTTTTACTCACTCCCTGATAAAATTATAATTATATACTGTCTGTGTAAAGATTGTCTTTAGCCGCACATACGCACTCTCTCAGCTTATCGTATTCGCTCCAGAGCTTGTTGTTTGTATATTCCTTCCAGAGTTCAAATTCACCGTTGATTAAATGCTCACGCATCTGAGTTGCGGAAATATCTATTGTCTTTGGAATATAAAGCTCAGATACCGAAACTCCTGAAACTCCGTCAAACCAGCTTATTCTACGCTCCTCTTTGCCCGAAATGAGCAGGTCAGGCAGCATTCCGAAACGCTTTTCAACATTTTCAAGAACATAATCTCCCCATGTGGAATTATTTCCTACACCTATATCGGGCAGGGGATAGATATATACGCTGTCGCCGAATATCTTCTGCAAAATATCCTTACGCATTTCATATGAAAAGGGATTTTTCAATGTTCCCTCCTCCTGAGATGAACCTATAAAAATTCCTACCCTTTCACAAAGCTGCGAAGCCTTGTTTACAACACATTCGTGTCCTATGTGAAATGTCTGAAATCTTCCTACTATAATTCCAAGCTTAAAAGCCTTATTATCCATAATTAATCTCCACAATTAAAATTCGGGCTTGAATGCAGGCATAAGCTTCAGCTTGAATTCATTCATCTTGTGCATTCTGTCTATTTTAGCTTTTTTGCTTTCGTCCTCGATTACACCCTCACGGATATATCTGTCAAGCTCCGCATAGGTAAAGCCTAAATTATCTTCATCTGTTTTTCCGCAAAGACCGTCAATAGGAGCTTTGTCAACAAGAACATCGGGAAGTCCCAGCAATCTGCCTATCTGCTTCATTTCCTGAACGGTAAGATTTGAACAGGGGCTGAAATCGCCTGCCGCATCACCGTATCTTGTAGAATATCCTACCCAGTCCTCAGAAAGATTACAGGTATTTGCGACACGTCCGTTATTGCTCTGTGAAACGGCATACAGAGTTGACATACGTATTCTCGGCGGCAGATTTATCAGACTTTGCTTCTGAAGCTCAAAGGGAATATTGTTGATTATTCCGTCAACCGCATCTTTTATATTTACAACATAGTGCTTTATGCCAAGCGTATTGACCAGCAGTTTTGCCATATCTATATCGTGCTGCTCACCGCAGGGCATAAGAACTCCTATTACACGCTCTTTTCCGAGTGCCTCCGCACAGAGTGCGGCTACTATGGAGCTGTCTTTTCCTCCCGAAATTCCTACAACTGCGTTGCAGTCCTTTCCATTTTCCTCAAAAAAATTTCTTATCCACTCAACACATTCATTCTTTACTTTTTCAGCGTTAAACATATAACATATCTCCTCTGTATTATCTTATTCTATAACAATCTGACAGCTTTTCATTGTTGCCAGTGCTGCGTTATGAAGCTCAGGTGTTACTCCTGCACAGCATTTTGAATCAACGCTTATCAGTGCTTCGGGAAAATAAGCCTTTAATAAAAGTGCGTTGCTGACTACACATATATCAGTGCAAAGTCCTGTCATCTCTGCCGCAAAGATTTCTTCACCTGCGTCTTCTCTTATTTTTTCGGGCAAATCCACCGAACCGAACGTATTCTTTTCAATTACGGTGAAATCCTTTCCTTCAAGAGCATTTTCAATCCTTTTATCAAGCTTCCAGCCCTCAGTACCTTTTATACAGTGCGGTACGGGTAAGTTTTTACCCTCAGATGTCTGCATATAGTTTTCATAGTGCGTATCCATCGTTACGAAAATTTTTCCTTCAAACTCACGGATTTTCTTTACTGCTTCGGGAATAATAGCTTCGGCTTCCTTTGTTCCGAGTGCCATATTTATAAAATCCCCCTGCATATCAACAACTATAAGAAACTTTTTCATTTTAAAGTCACTCCTTATTTTCCAGTCTGTCATAAAAATCATAAATTGAATGTCCGAGCTGTCTTTCAATCTCAGCTTTCTGAGCCGATGCAGTATCTTTGTGATACTGCGATTTTTTATGTGTTCCTTTTCTTGCTTCAATATCGCTTATTCTTTCCTCAAGAGTTGTTCCACCGCTGTGCAGACATAAAAGGTCACAGGTCTGTATGATTTTATCATACATTGTGTTTTCGTGGCTCTCTACAAACGATTTCACCTTATCATACCCTCTGCTTTCGGGAGAAAGAAAACAGCCGCATATGCACTCCATATCATTGTTCAGAAACGAATGTGTAAGGCAGATATATGCGTATTCCTCGTAACCGTTTTCCATAAGATATTCATAGCCTGCATACATATGATTCCAAGGCTCGATTTTTCTTCCTATGTCATGAAGATAACCCAGTACAGCGGCATATTCAGAGTCAAGGGAAAGCTCCTCTGCTATCATCTGTGCCAGATTTCCGACATATACACAATGCTGAACATACTGTATTTTTTCAGGTTCTTCAAGACCTTCGGTCAAAAGCCTGTATGCTTCTTCCTTATTTAATTTCATATTTTACACGCTCCCTGTAAATTATTTCTTTTGTAAAGTCTTGCAGGACGGTGTCCGTCACCCTGTGTATATTCATCTGTTTCGGACACATAACCCGAAATTTTTCTCCTGAAATTTGCAGGTGTTACGGATATATTGGTTATTGCTTCCTGAACACTCTGCAATTCCGTAAGAGTGAATTTTTCGGGCAGAAAATCAAAAATTACATCAAAATTCTTTGCTCTCTGTCTAAGCTCTGCCAATGATGACGCTATAATTTCCGCATGGTCAAAAGCCAGCATACTTTTTTCATCTGCTTCAAAAAAAATCTTGCCGAATGATGTTTTTCTTTCGCTGAGTACGCTCAGAAGTTCTGTATCCTCATACACAAGCTTAAGACGGTACATACTTTCATCTGTTCGTTCAAACGTTACGTCAAACCACTGTGCATCGGCTGCATCATCGCCTGCTTCGGGATTTTTTTCAGCTTTTCCGATTACCGAGGCAAAGGCATTTGAAATAATCCAGCCTCTGGGATCTCTGTCAGGCTTGCTGAAAACTCCTGCTGATATTAAGGATAACGGTTTTACTGAGGTTTCCTCAAATATTTCTCTTACGGCACATTCTTCGACCGTTTCACCTTTTCTCAGAAAACCTCCGGGTAATGCCCACATTCCTTTGAATGGATATTCGCCTCTCTTTATGAGAAGAATGGAAAGCTTTTTACTTGAATTTAATCTGTAATTTTCGTTTTCCTCATATCGGAGTGCAAATACTGCAATATCTGTGGTTACTGAGGGTCTTTCATAATTTTCTATACTGTATTCTGACAAAAAACTTTTTTCGTCCAAGCTGTCACCGCCATTCTGTTATTTACAGAATGATAATATCATATAATTAATAACAAGTCAATGTTTTTTATATATTTTACCTTTTTACTGAAATCAAATTGTCATTTTATTGAAATTATATTGAAAAACACCATATAAACGATTTGGTAAATATTATTAACATAAAAAATGTGATTATATCACGAATTTTTTAATTCAATATCAAGTCCAAGCATTTACAAATTAATTTATAGCTGATATAATCTCTAGGGAGAACTGACAAACGAAAAACCAAAATACAATAAAGGAGATGTTATTTTTATGCCGAGTACAATAGAATACAAATGCCCGTGCTGCGGAGGAGAACTTGAGTTTGATGTATCCGAGCAGAAAATGAAATGTCCGTACTGTGACAATACCTTTGAAGCCGAAACGCTGAGAGAATATGACAATCTGCTCAGAAATCAGCCTGCTGACGATATGAACTGGAATATGCAGGCTTCGGCTAACGAGTGGCAGGAGGGCGAAACATCAAATATGGCTGTTTACCACTGCAACTCATGCGGTGCAGAGATAGTATGCGATGACCAGACTACGGCAGCTACACACTGTCCGTACTGTGAAAGTCCCATAGTTCTTGCCGGAAAGTTCAGCGGTGAATTAAAGCCTGATTTGGTTATACCGTTCAAGCTTGATAAAAATGCAGCCGTTGAAGCACTCGGAAAACATCTGAAAGGCAAGAAACTTTTACCTAAGCTTTTCAGAACGCAGAACCATATAGAAGAGGTCAAAGGTGTATACGTACCGTTCTGGCTTTTTGATGCAAAGGCAGATGCCAGCATAAGATACAAAGCAACAAAGGTAAGAACATGGAAAAGCGGTAACTACAGGTATACGGAAACAAGCTTTTTTGCTGTAAACAGAGAAGGTACACTCGAATTTGAGGCAGTTCCCGAGGACGGAGCATCACAGATGGCAGATGACCTTATGGAATCACTTGAACCGTACAATATATCTGAGGCTGTCAGCTTTCAGACGGCATATCTGTCAGGTTATCTTGCAAACAGATATGATGTAAGCGACACTGAAGTAGTTGAGAGAGCCAATCAGAGAATAAAAACAAGTACCGAAAAAGCTTTTCAGGATACTGTAACAGGTTTTAATACAGTTACGGTTGAAAGCAGCGGAATAAGACTTTTAAACAACAAGGCAAAATATGCACTTTACCCTGTTTGGATACTGAATACAGACTGGAACGGACAGAAATACACATTTGCCATGAACGGACAGACAGGAAAATTTGTCGGAAATCTTCCTCTTGACAAGGGAGCATTTGTAAAATGGCTTATCGGACTTACGGGATTGTTCGGAGCTATTTCTTTTGCAGTTATGTATCTGACGTGGTTTCTTTGATAGGAGGGGCAGCAGTGAAGAAAATATTAAGTCTTATTATGGTTACATTCATATGTATATCGGCGGTATTTCCTGCATACGCAGATATACAGACTATTCCCACAGAAAGGCAGAAACCTCTTCTTGTAGATGATGCGGATATTCTCAGCGACAGTGAGGAAAGCGAGCTTCTGGAAAAACTGACAAATATAAGTCAGGATATAGATTGTGAGATTGCAATAGTTACGGTCAACAGTCTTGAGGGAAAAACGGCTGAGGCATTTGCCGATGATTATTACGATTACAACGGCTACGGAGCAGGTGCAGGCGATGACGGAGCTATACTCGTTCTTGCTATGGACAAAAGAAAATATGCAGTTTCAACCCACGGATATGCACTTACAGCACTTACCGATGCAGGGCTTAAAAATATAAGAGATAACTTTTTACCCGAATTCAAAAAAGGTGATTACTATGAAGGCTTCAATATATTTGCCGATATGAGCAGTGAGTATATAAAGAGTGCAAGAAACGGTCATATAATGGACGTTAATGATTTTAAAGTTAAAAAGCCTTTTCCTTTGGTCAGCAATATATTCATTTCTCTTGGAATAGGCTTTGTAATAGGACTGGCAGCAACTTCTGCTATGGCATCTCAGCTTAAGTCCGTTGCAATGCAGAAAAGTGCTGTAAACTACGTCAAGAGGGGAAGTCTTAACGTTACAAACAGCAGCGAGCTTTTCCTTTATGCCAATGTAAACAAAGAATACATAGAACCATCTTCTTCAAGCGGCGGTTCATCAGGCGGAAGCAGCTCTCATACAAGTTCTTCGGGAAGATCTCACGGCGGTATAAGCGGAAGCTTCTAAGATATATCATAATGCGATTTTGCATATGAAACTTCATTATTAAAAAAATATAAAAAAACTATTGCATTTTGTAACAGTCTGTGTTAAAATTATAATGTTGTTATGAAGGCTGAAAGAGGTGAAACGATAATGAAAGAGGGTATCCATCCTAATTATAAGCACACTACAATAACCTGTGCTTGTGGAAATGTAATCGAAACAGGTTCAACAAAGGAAAACATTCGTGTTGAAATTTGTTCAAAGTGTCATCCTTTCTTTACAGGCAAGCAGAAGCTTGTTGATACAGGTGGACGTGTTGACAGATTTAACAAGCGTTTTGGTATCAAGAACAAATAAGTTTTGGCTTTTAAGCGACACAAAAGAATTTGTGTCGCTTATTAATTTTACAAGAAAATAAGCAGTGTGCAGGTGATGAATGTTGTCATATGAAAGCTATAAAACAGTAGAAAAAGAAGCGAATGATGAGCTTACTGAAAAGCGTTCAAGATTTATAGGATACTGCAAACCCGTAAAAACCGAGGAAGAAGCAATTCAATACATAAACAGTATAAAATCAAAACACTGGGACGCAAGACATAATGTATATGCGTACTGCATTCAGGAGGGACAGATTAAACGCTATTCCGATGACGGCGAACCGCAGGGAACAGCCGGAGTTCCTGTGCTGGAGGTTCTGACAAAAAACCGGATTACAGATGTTGTGGTAGTTGTTACGAGATACTTCGGGGGAATACTTCTCGGAACAGGCGGACTTGTGAGGGCATATTCAGCTTCAGCGAAAAAGGCGGTTGAAGCTGCAAATATAATAAATATGATAAGGTGCAGTGTATGTACGCTGGTATGTGACTATAACCGCTACGGAAAAGTTTCGTCCCTGATACCTCAAAGCGGAGGTATTATTGATGAAAGTAGCTTCGGCTCTGACGTAAGCATAACATTTCATATAAGGTCAGATTATCTGGAAAGATTTAACAGACTTCTCGCAGATGCAACCTGTGGGGAACTTTGCTCCAATGCTGAGTATGAGGACTATTTTGCTATGGAGGAACAACAGGTATAAGTCTTGTACTCAGCTTTTGCGATTGCAGACCACGGCTGTATATAGCCGTGGTGTTCAAAGCGAAGCTTTGAACCGCCTCAAAAGCTTTGCTTTTGAGGGGCTGCAATCGCATATGTACGAAAACCGCATTTCAGGAAAAAACACGGTATTTTATGCTGAAAATATAAAAACTGTGTATCATAAACAGAAATTTTGTGGTATAATCAGTAAAGAAAGTAAAGCAGGGGGGTGAATACTGATGAAGTATTATGAAACAGGCTCAGGAATATGGGGAAGTGTTTTTGCCGTACCTACAGATGTTGTGGATAAGCACATAAAGCTTGCCGGAGCTACACAGCTCAAGGTATTGCTCTGGCTTTTAAGAAACAGCTCAAGACGTGAGAATATAACAGCCAACGATATAGCTGCAGCTCTGAATATGAATCCGATAGATGTCAAGGACTGTATGGAATTCTGGTACGGAGTAGGACTTTTCAAAAATGAAGATACCGCAAAAGAAGTTCAGATTTCATCTGAAAGGTTATCCGAAGTTAAATTTTCAGATGATTCAGATGAAATTCACAAAGAGGACAACTCCGAAAAAGAGAAAAAGGAAACAGAATACATACCATACGAAAATCCCAAAGTCAGCACTGACAGAGGAAGCGAGATAAAGGCAGCGGCAGAGAGCTATGTTCCGCCGAGAAGAACAATCGCAAGGGCACAGAAGCCTGATTCGGTAGAAGTAGCACAGAGGATAGCAAACGATGATGATTTTGCTGTTTTGATAGAAATGACTGAACAACTGCTTGCAAGACCTCTTACAAACAATGATTCTTCAACGCTTTTACTGATGCACGACAGTGACGGACTTCCTTATGAAGTAATTACAATGATACTGCACTTTGCAAAGAGCGAGAATAATCTGAAAATGAGATATATAGAAAAGCTCGGACGTGAATGGGGAGATGCAGGAATAGACACGCTGGAAAAGGCTGAGGAAAAAATAAATTCCATAATGCAGACAAAAGAAGCGTGGAATATCGTATGTTCAGCATTCGGACTTAATACAGGCGTTATGTCCGCTCCTACGTCCAAGCAGACAGAGTATGCGGAGCTTTGGATAAATAAATGGGGATACGGTAAGGATATGCTGAGAAACGCATACGAAACCTGTATGAACAACCGTGGAGAATTTAATCTCAGCTATATAAACGGAATAATAAGAAGATGGCATTCAGATGGCATACTGACGGAAAAGGATCTGGCAGACAGTAAGAGAGAACGAGAAACCGCACAAAAAAATGGTGCAGAAAGTCCGTACAAAAATACGAGAACAGAAAAAAGCAGTACACCTGCAAAGACATCTTCTTCCAATACTTCATATACAATAGATGCTTTCAAGGAATACGATGTTTTTGAATAAATCATAGAAATGCGTGGTGAATCAGCTTGGGTTATGATAAAAAAGTATACGAGGAAGCAGACAGTATAATTCGTGAAAGACGCAACAACGCACTGAAAGTTTCAGAGCTTAAAAAGGAAAAATTTTTCAGAGAATACCCGCAAGCAGAAAAGCTTGAAAAAAAGCTTAACTATACTATGACAAAGCTTATAAGAGTTGTACTGAACGGTGAGCGTGAACTGAAAAGTGCATTGAATGAGCTTAAAAGCGAAAATTCTGCCATACAGGAAGAAATAAATCAGATTTACAGACAGGCTGGAATTAATCCTTCGGAGCTTGAACCTGAATTTTTCTGCAAGCTGTGTGAGGACAGGGGAAACAAGGACGGCAGGGTTTGCGAATGCTACAAAAAGCTTGTAAAAGAAATAGCCTGCAACAATCTCAACAGACTTTCACCGTTCAAGCTGTCGTCGTTTCAGACGTTTTCTCTGGAATATTATGACGATAGGGTAAAGGACAACGAAAAAATGTCTGAGCGTGAACGTATGAGAAAATATTTCGATTACTGCAAAAATTACGCTAAAACCTTTGATGTAAATTCAAGAAATATTCTTATGCGTGGAAATACAGGTCTTGGAAAGACACATCTTTCACTTGCAATAGCCAGAGAGGTAATTGAAAACGGTTTCGGTGTGATATATTGCTCCACACCTGAGATTTTGTCAAAGCTGGAAAAGGAACGCTTCGGAAAATCCTATGAAAATTCCGAGGATTCGGAAGAAACCTTAAAAGAATGTGATTTGCTTATACTTGATGATGTCGGTTCTGAATTTCAGACATCATTTACAAAGAACATCATATACAATATAATAAATTTCAGAATATCGCATCAGAAGCCTACAATAATAAGCACTAATCTGGAGCTTGAAGAGCTGGAAACAATATATTCCCAAAGGCTTGTATCACGTCTTTGGGGTGAATATGTGATTATGAATTTTGTGGGCAGAGATATTCGTCAGGTTAAGCGTCTTGAAAAATACACCTGAATTATTGTTGTCATAAAAATAATCCTTGACTTAACTGCTTTGGGTTATTGTGAAAATATTTTTTATCAAAAAAAGGTGGTATAACTTATGAACATCGACAAAAACACAAAGGCTTCGGAAATAATGGCTAAATATCCGTGGCTTCTTGACGAGCTTGTAAAGGTAAGCGATAAGTTTCAGTTTGCAAAAACTCCAATCGGAAGTATGATGCTTAAAAATGCTACTATAGCAGACATAAGCAAAAAGGTTGGTATAAACGAGGGCGACCTTATCAAGAAGCTTACAGATTTTATAAAATCGCATAACGGAAAATAATTTTCAGATTTTGCACCCGTCAATCATCTGACGGGTGCTCAGCTTATTTACGACATTTTGTCAGAACAGGGAGCAGAGTAAAAAACACTTCCAATGTCTCAAAATGTATATTTTAGGACATTGGAAGATATAACTTCAAGGGTCTGCACTAATACAGACCCTTGAGTTCAGGTATTTGCTTTTTAATGCCCGAAAACTTTGATATACTCATTAAGATAAAATGAATATATCACGCATTCCTTTACAGGCTTGTTGAGCGTTGAAGAAAGTCCAATCATATAAAGTCTGAGCTGCTGTGCATACTTTTCAGCCAGAATGCTTATATCCTTTACAATATCTGTTTTGTAGTCTATTATAACAAGCTCTCCGTTTTCTTCAAAGGCACAGTCTACCGCACCTCTTAAAAGATGTTCTTCTTCACAGCCTTCAAAGCCTGTTTCCTCAGCTTTTACCATAACCTCAAATTTGACTTCCCTGTATTTCTTGTCAGATTTCATATACCTTTGCATTATATCGGTTTTCAGACATCTTTCTATATATTCAACCGATATACTTTTGCTCTGGACTTCGGACAGATAGCCTTTTTCGGTAAGACGTTCAAGCTCACTTTCGGCAGACATCTGAGCCTGCTCTAGATTTGCATATTCCATAAAGCGGTGCATCGCCGTTCCTCTTTCTGCACGTGTGAGCGTACCCTTTTCCTCAAAAATAAACCTGTCAAGTATCGTAAAACTTCTATGATTCATTGATGACGGCGTAACAACGCTTGGTACATCTACCGAACCCTGATACTTATATTTTTTGTCAAAGCGTTCATCAAGTACATATGTATCAATACTGCTTTCTCCGTAAAGTTCAGGAAACAAAAGCGGATTCAACTCGTTTTCGATTTCTTCAAGTTCTTCCTCTGCTTTTTGCTTATCCTCTGAAATATCGTCAATTTCAAGAAATATATCCCTGTAGTTTATCCCCTGAAATTCGGGATTGTAGGCTATTTTATCAACAAAACCTTTGTTCGCATATTTCCAGAGGGGATTTTTGTTCTGATTTTCTTTTGGCTTCATCATAAGGGTTACAAGAATAATCCAGTGAAGCATATAGTTGTTTTTTATCAGAACACTGCTGTTTATTCCGTTATAGACAGATATTTCAAGAGAAAGCTTTTTTATCGTATTCTGCAGCTTCTGAAAAGAACCTACTAAATGAAGCTGTTCTCTTGCTCTTGTAAGTGCAACATAAAGAACTCTCAGTTCTTCAGCTATGCTGTCATTTTTAAGCTTGCTGACTATCGCATTGTAAATAAAACTTTTATATGTTACAGAGGTTTCATAGTTCTTTATCTGCAAGCCTATTCCGAGTTCACGCTCAAAGTACATTTTATTCTTATAGCTTACAGGCTGTCTGCCTATATCCGCAAGTATACATATCGGAAATTCCAGTCCCTTTGAATGGTGCATAGTCATTATTTTTACTGCGTTTCCGTCCGTATTCGAGCCTGTCTGTGCTTCGGGTACTGCTCCCGTTTCCATAGCGTGGTCTATGTAGCGTATAAATGCCGATATTCCCTTGTTAAGCTCATTTTCAAAATTCTTTGAGCAGTCATATAAAAGTCTGAGATTATTAATTATTATTTCTCCGTTCGGCTGTGCTGCGGCAAATTCCGTTATTGAGGTTCTGCGGTATATTATGTTTATGAGAACATCTGTGGGATTGTTTGCGGCTATTTCCCTGTAATACTCTATATCATTAATAAACGCTTTCAGACTGTTTACATTTTCGCTCTCAGAAAGAATATTTTTATAAAGAAAAGTGCTGCGGTCGGTTCTGCACCTTAACTGTGCCGCCTGCTGAGGTGTAAATCCGTACATAGGACTTACAAGAACAGAGTAAAGCGGTATATCCTGCAAAGGATTGTCTATTACCCTTAACAGGTCAATAACCATCTGAACCTCTCTGCATTCGAGGAGAGATGATTTCGTTTCGGTTACTACGGGTATTCCGCATTCTTTCAGATAGTCTGTAAGAACGGTTGTATTCTTGACGCTTCGCATAAGTATGGTAATATCCTTGTACTGTGCTTTTCTTGTAGTTCCGCCTTCGGTAACATCATATATTCCCACATTATCTCTTATAATCTGTGCAATCTTTCCGGCTTCGCATAAAGCCGTTGTTTTCCTGCTGCGTTTTTCAAGATTGTTTATATGTATGTATACATCAAAATCATTTTTTCCGATATACTCCGCACCTGCTACAAGATAATCTTCGGGTTCATACGCAAGGTTGCCAAGCTCTTTCTGCATAAGATTTGCAAATACAAAATTTACATAGTCCGTCACACCGTCACGGCTTCTGTAGTTCCTTTTCAGAACTATGTTCTTAGCCTTGTCATCAGGAAGAAGATTGTATTCCGCTTTTCTGTTTATAAAAATATCCGGCATAGCCTGACGAAAGCCGTATATACTCTGCTTTACATCGCCTACTACAAAAAGATTTCTGTCGTTATCGCTTATTATCTTGAAAATCAAGTCCTGAAGCTGGTTTACGTCCTGATATTCGTCAACTATTACCTGCTTGTAATGAGCGGCAAGCTCTCTTGCCTCATCTGTAATATTATAACGTATACTGTCGGGTGAACTGTCAACGGCATACTCTCCGTTTTTGCATTCCTGTGCAAGAGTAAGTAAAGTAAAGCGTTCTATATCCGAAAAATCAAGTATATTTTTTTCCTTTTTAAGCTGAGTATATTTATCTGTAAATGCTCTGATAAATTCAAAGAATATTTCTGCGTTATGAGCCGTTATCCAAATCTGCTGTACAAGCTCATTTTCAGATACCGAAAATGAGCCTCTGAGCCTTTTCAGGGTTTCCTGTATTTCCTTTCTGTTTGACTTGTAGTCTTCGTAAATTTCCGCACCGCTTTCGCTGAGCTTGCGTACAGAAACGGCTCTTTCAAAAAATATATCGCTTTCAAGCTTTATGCTTATATCGTCCCAGGTTTCACAAAGACAAAGTGCTTCGATAAAGGATTTTTCAGATAAATGCTGCGTTCTCTTTGCCGGAAAGCTTTCGCTTATATCATCAGTATTTTCAAGCTGCTCAAATATTTCGCAGTTGTTGTCCATAAGACCTTTTATGTACATTATATCGCTTTTTGCAGACTGAAGAAGTATATCTGCCCATACCGAATGCTTTGCATCTTTTTGGGAAGCTTCAAGCCTTTCAAGCGTTTTTTCCATCCAGCGTTCGGGAAAAGGAAGTGCCGAAAGAAAATTGTAAAAATCTATAAGTTCATCTTTCAGCGGTCTGTCACTTGTTGAGGTTGTAAAAAGTGATGCTATACTACCGAAATCATCTCTTTTATAAAATTCTTCGGCACATTCTTCAACCGCCCTGCACCTAAGAGCGGTAAGCTCGGAATTATCGCCTATTCTGTAATCAGGTGATATGTCAAACCTTGTATATGATGACTTTACAACCTCCCTGCAAAAGCTGTCTATCGTGCTTATGTCCGCCTTGTCAAGAAGAAGCTGCTGATTTCTTAAATGAGCCTCGTCAATTTCGGGATTGGTCATACATTCATCAAGAAGCTTTGTAAGCCGTTTGTTAATTCTTGTTTTCATTTCCTCTGCCGCAAGGCGTGTAAACGTCACAATAAGAAGCTCGTCCGCCATAACTCCCGAATTTTTATCGGTAAGCATATTTATTACACGCTCTACAAGAACCGCAGTCTTTCCGCTTCCTGCCGCTGCCGATACAAGAACCGCACTGTCCTTTGCGTTTATAGCCTGTATCTGTTCTTCATTCCATTTAACATCAGCCATTTTCGTCTTCTCCCTCCTCCCCTTTTTCTGCTGTCGGTATCTCGTTTATCTGCATACCCTCTTCAAATCTGCACGCATTCTTATAATTGCAGTAGCTGCACGGCAGATTTGATATTTCGCTCTTTGTTCCTGTCGGAACGGAGCTTATATATCCGTCAAGCAGCATATCCGACATCTGTCTTATTTTATCGTCCACAAGGTCAAATACGGCTTTAAATTCACCCTCATACTGGTTTCCGTCTATAAGATAATTGTCGGAACGCTTGAACTCCAGCTCAGGTTCTTCGGATTTCTTTTTTCCACGCTTGAAGCCTATCGTAACAGGGATAAACTGTCCGTTCATATTCTTATCCATAGCCGCTATTACATCAATATTTCTCAGGAAAAGACCGTTTGCTCTGTAATGCTTGTTGAATGCCTTTCTGATTTTTTCTGCATTTTCATCATTTCTTCCGTACTCCGAAAGCAACGCAGAAAACTCCTTTGCAGGCATATAACACACTCCCGCAGGTGCAAGATTTCCACCGTAAAGACCTTCTCCGTTTTTCATTATCGCAGAAAGATATATGAACATTTGCAGACTAAGCCCCATTTCAAGCTCACAGCGTTTCAGTACCTTGTTTCCTGTCTTGTAGTCTACTATTCTTACATAGGTTTTTCCGTCTTCACTGCTTTTATACAGGTCTACCCTGTCTACAAAACCTACTACAGAAACTTTTCCGTCCCTTGTCTTTACGCTGTATTCATCTATCACATTATGAATATCCGTTTCCGAATTTGCATTGTTCGCTATTCCTATGGAAAGCTCAAAATCGTTAGGACGGAAATCGCTTACTTTCAGCTCCTCGATAAGTCTTTTAACAAGTACAATACAGTTCTTTTCAGCTCTCTTAAAAGTATACTCTGTCTTATTGTCGGGGATTTTTCCTCCGCTGAAGCTTAACGCTATAAATTCAAACGAAAAATCCCTTACAATCTTTTCTATATCGTATTTTTCCGTATTCTGTATTATATCCTCAAGATTATCCTGCCTGAGAAATTTTTCCATTATATAATGAACCAGTGAACCGTAATTCCTGTTATCTATCTTTGCCTTTCTGCGTTCCTTGAGTTTAAGACCGTTCTTACAGAAATACATATATCCGCAGCTGTAAAAATCCTCTATTCTTGATGCCGAAAGGTGCATATTTTCCGAATACAGCATATGTGCCGTATCAGGATTCAGCTTCGGCGTTTCCTTTCTGATATAGGCATTTATGCTTTTCAGCAAATCCCCGTATTCTTCCGATTCCGAAAAATAATTCTGCATTGTTATACTTTCGGGACTTCTTACCCCTATATTTGCTACTGTATGCTCAAATGCCTGCTGTCTGCACCACAGCTTTTCCTGTTTAAGCTCATACATATCAAACTGATATTCCGTTTTTATATCGGGCAGTATTTTCTGTACCTGAGTTACTATTGTTGACGGTATAGCTCCGCTTCCGTCTATATTGTTGGTATAATATGATATGTAAAGCTTTTCGGAAGCACTGGCAAGCGATGTATACGCACTGTACTGCTCCTGTGCCGACAAATCAGACAGTCCGAAACTCATAGGAAGTCCCATACTTAAAAGAAGCTGTCTTTCGTTGTCCGTAAAAATTCCGCTTTCAGACGGTACAGCCGGAAATACACCCTGTACTGCTCCTATGACAAATGTTATCTTCGGTGAACCCAATCTTGCCCTGCCTGCCGTACCTACTATAACATTGTCTATACTCAGAGGTTGGTTGGCTATCTTCTCACTGTTTATTGCAAGCATAAAAAGCTCGTGATAACGCTTTCCTGTCATATGGTTGTTTTCAAGTATTACCGACATTTTAGATATTACACCTGCTACACTGTTCCATACCCTTGTATAGTCATCTACAAGCTCGGGAGCTTCTCTCAGGGTGAGCCTTTTTATTTTGCTCTGTATTTTTTCCTTTACTCCGAAATTATTTATAAGCTTCAGTATCTGCTTTGAAATTTCAAGACCGTTTCCCTGCTCCGTATTTTCCTTAAACTCCTTGAGAAAACCGAAAACCTCCTGTCTTATTTCCTCGGCACGTTCAAGAGCTTCTTTTTCCTGCTGTGTCATATCCTTTGAACCTATTCCGTTTATATTTCTGTCGAACGGCTCGCTCCATTTCGGCGACCAAGTAAATATATAGTTCTCTATTACCGATATATCCTCATATTCATACTTTGTTATGCCTGTCTTGAGTATTCTCAGTATGCTTTCGCTGTTGTAGTTTCCGTTTACCGCATCAAACGAATGCCTTATGAAATTTATCAGCGGCTTTGAATTTATATTTTCGGGATTATCCATAAAATAAGCTATTCCGAACTTGTCAAAGGCTATATCCAGAATACCTCTGTACATATTCTCGTCCCTGCATACCACCGCTATATCCTTATATCTGTAGTCCTCCTGAGATGTAAGACGCTTTATTTCACTTGCGATATATTCACACTCGCTGTATATATTCAGTGCAGAGTACATTCTTACATTCTCTGTATTTCCCATAAAGCTATCCTGTGGAAAGGCATAAATATTTTTTTCTATAGCCTTTATATCCGCCTTTTCACTTCTCCTGTTTTCGCAGAAAGGCTTGTATATCTCTTTCACTTTCGTATCGCACTGCTTTGCCAAAGCTCTCAGCTTATGGTATGTATCTGTCGTAACCCTGAACCTTATGCTTTTTTCATCAATTTTATTTCTTCTGCATTCCGAACTCAGTGTTATGTACACATCATCTGCCTGAAGCATTATCGCTCTCAGCACTCTGTACTGCTGACCCGTAAATCCTGTAAAAGCATCTATAAATACGGTAAATCCCCTGAATATGTCCTCTCGCTCTATAACCTCTGCAAGCTTTGAAAGTATATCCTGATTGTGCAGATACCTTTCGTTTACAAGTGCATTGTAAGTATCAAGTATGAGCGATGTTTCCTCAAGCTTCTGCTTCAATGTGCTTTTCTCAGCAATACCCTTTACCGAAAGCAAATCATCTGAACTTATACAGTTGCTTTTATACTCATTTATGGCAGACAGCATAAGCGATACAAAATTTCTGTTCTTGATCTGCTTCTGATAAAGTTTAAGATTATCCTGACAGATTTCTATGGCTATGCTCATAAGTATTTTTGAAGTGCCTTCATCAAGAAAATCTCCTGACAGTCCTCCCGTCATTGAAAATACATACTTTATCATACTCGAAAAACTAAGTACCTTTATATTCTCCTTTAATGCCCTGCTGTCCCTGTCAAGAAAATACAGTCCCGTTTCAAAAGAAAACTGCTCAGGTACAATTACAAGTACAGATTTTCCTTCGTCTATGTGCTTTCCCGAAAGTTCCCTGAAATAATGGCTTTTTCCGCTTCCGCTGCGTCCCAACAATAAATTAAGCAAATCTTTTTCACTCCCCCGATTGTAAATTCAAAAACATAAAGTTTAGGTCAAGCCTTTTCAAAGGCTTGCGGTTTCCAAAGGCAAAGCCTTTGGTGGGATTTTCAAGGGCAGAACCCTTGAACACACAAAATGCCGTTTTTTTAGTAAAAAACGGCATTTTTGTATTTATCTTTCACGAACTATCGAAAATCCGCTTACAGCTCCACCGTTGCTGTCAAGATAGAAAATCAGGAACTGATTGTTTACCTTGTACTTCAATATAACCGTATCCTGAGAAAGCGGCTTGCCGTACTGCTCTTTGACATTTTCCATAGAACTTCCGACTGTAATTCCCTTTGATGTACTTGCAATTCCCTGACCTTCTGCACGGACAGTTTCTACAAGCTCAACTCCGTTCTTGACATATGTGCCTACTGTCATATTTCCGAACTTGTAAGTATAAGCTTCTCCGTTGTCTGCAAGAGTGCTTCTGCGGTTGTCGCTTTTATCGTCAGGTTCTCCAAATCCTCCTGCAACTGCCATAAAATCGCAGTCAAGAGTAAGCGTATAGCCGTTGTATGAAATCATAATATCATCTGCCGTAACTGTAACGGGAGGCTGTGTAGGCGGTTCTGTGGGTACAAGAACAGGCTCGTCCGTATCGTCATCATCAATAATTTCATCAGGCTTTGTAGCAGGCTCTGAGGTGGATTCCTGCTTTCTGTTTATAACTACCTCTGTAGGCTTGGGCTTTTTCGTAGCTTTTTCGGTAGGCGTTGAGGTGGCTTTTTCTGTGGATTTTTCCGAAGCCTGTACATTCTGAGTTGCCTTTACTGTAGCTGTCTGCGTTGCTTTCTCTGTAGGCGGAAGCGTGTATTCGCTGAAATCATAGTCAACAAAACTGGTTGCTCCCGATACACCTCCTGAACACGATGTCGAAGATATAAGCACCGCACCTAACAGAATTGTAAGCATAAATACTTTTTTCATATTCTTTCTCCTTAATTTTTTTCTCACTTCAAAATATAAATACAAAACTCATAATACCTATGTATTTTACTACACAAAATAAAAAAATACAATGATTATATGTCGAAAATTTAAGCGGCAGACAAGAATTTATAAATTCAGCTGTTCTGCCGCCGTTTCAGTCAGTCTATTCTTATGTAATATGCCTGTATTATTATGTCGAAAAACGCTTCCGTATCAACATGGTATTCAGCATACTTTTCGCCCATAACGGTTTTACCCGGAATTTTTACAAGGTCTTCTTCAGATGAAAAGCCTCTCTGAAGAAAAACACTGGCAAGATAGCTTATTTTCGTTGCATCTATATCCGTCCTGCTGTATTCCGCAATATCGCTGTACAGCAGAATCGGTGTTGAAAAATCCCTTCTCGTAAGTGACAGTGCATTGTCAACAAAGCCGTCTATATAGCCTTTCTGTCGCTCCATTCTCAGGTTGTTCTGATTTTCGTCACCTGTTACATCTCTGGCTCTTACATAGGTTTCAGCCTGATTTCCGTGAAGAACTATCGTTTCGCCTTTCTTGAACAAAGGATTCCAGTTTGTCAAATCCTCTATTACATTTACGGTAACTCCGCCCACATCATCGTTAAGTATCGGAATTACGTCAAGGTCAACGCTCATATATGCGTTTACAGGTATTCCGAAAAACAGTCTTGATATTGAACGCTTAAGATTAAGATTACTTGTTTCTGCTCCGTCACCGTATGCGTGTGCAAGACATATCTGCATTTTTTTAGTACCCTTGAAATTTCCTGCCGCATCGCATATGTTTACGTCTACCATTGAATCTCTCGACAGTGCCATAAGCTTGTAGCTTCCTGTAGAGGTATCCAGTGCAAGCACAAATATTGCGTCAGCCTGTCCTGCCGTTCCGAAAATCTCGTCATTATGTTCCTTTGTTTCTTTGTCTATACCTGAAAAAAGAATTGTAGTAACATTATTGTTGTATTTATACTTATGCCCTTTGTATATTATGTAATCGTCAAACAGTTCTACACTGGCAGGTACTCTTACTTTGACATTCTTATTATCATCAAGCAGACTGTTCTTTCCCATAACAATCATAGTTATAAGTGATATTACTATTATCAAAAGTACGGAAACAAGAGCAATACTTACCCTTATAAACATAATAAATGCTTTACTTCTGGGATTTTTCTTCTTTTCTTTTTCCTGTTCCTTTTTTCTTTTTTCCTGCTCCTGTTTTCTTTTTGAAATTTTACGGTACTTAGCAACAGGAACATCTTCATCGTCAGGATTTACTGAAAAATTATACTTTCCGTAGCTTACCTCATACTCATGCTCGCTTTCCTTGCTGCTGTGGTGATGGTGGTGATGATGACCGCTTCCGCTTTCACTTTTACCGCTGCTGCTACTACTGCTATGGTGATGGCTGCTGCTTGTACTTGTACTTGTACTTTTACTGCTGTGGTGATGACTGCTGCTTTTTCCGCTTTCACCCTTTATGCTGTGGTGGTGATGATGGTGATGACTTTTGCTTTCTTTGGTTTCAGTATTGGCTTGTATGGTGCTTTTGTTTTCATCGGCTGTTTTATTTTCGTCTGTAACACTTTCACTGCCGCCCGTATTGCTATGATGATGGTGGTGGTGATGGTGATGACTTTTACTTTCTTTGGTTTCAGTATCGGCTTGTATGGTGTTTTCGTTTTCATTGGCTGTTTTATTTTCATCTGTATCACTTCCAACAGAGCTTTCATCTTCACTTTTGATTTCAGCTTCACTCTCACCTGTACTGCTGCTATGGTGGTGATGGTGATGATGTTCGCTTTCAGTTGATTTCTCCGCTTCCGCAGATGTTTCGCTCGAATTTTCTTCCGAAATTTCTTCACCGACCAAAGCTTCAACGTTTTCCTTTTCCGTAACGCTATCTTCAACAGAATCCATATCCGATTCGGAATCTATGCTATTATCATTACTATTCAGCCGGTTCATCTTTTATCAACACTCCTTGTACCAAATATCTTGATGAACCCGAACTTCCAAGGCACGTACTCAAAGTTATTATCTTGTCATCAGTTGTTATATCTACATCACGTTTATTGAATGTCAGTGACGCTGTGGGATTTTGTGCATATTCAAGATAATTCTTGAACTCTTCTTTATTGCTGAAATCAAAAGATTTCAGCAGGTGTCTGTCGTCATATTCATATGCGGAAAAAATTTTGTATGTAAGGGTTCTTTGAGAAAGATATATGTATATTTTGTCGTTTGCATCAAAAAAGCTCTTATCCTGAAAGCTGTGTAATCCTCTGAACATTGAGCCGTTTTGCATATTATGTCCGTAAAGCACGGTATTGGGGTCTGAAAAATCCTTTTTGTTTTCTTTTTCAGTATATATGCAGCCTGCAAAAGCACTCTCCTTGTACATATTGTGGTGCAGATAATATTCATCATCATCTCCCGAATACTGGGCTACAGGATAATCCACCATTGTATTCGGTATCTTTATCCATGCGTAAAGGTCAGGATTTATTTTCCAAAGTTCGGTAAAATTAATTCCGCCGTTTACCGTATCCCTTACTATGTCGGGAGCTACGTTATCAAGAGGTGCATCGGGCGTATCCTCATTACTGGGATTTCCTGTATAAATCTGCTCTGTTGCTGACGATGAAACCCTGACCTTATTTTTAAAATCTTCATACTCGTTGCCGCCTGTATACACATTGTAAAGATAAATACATACGCCTATAAGACCTGCTATAGTCAAAAAGACGGCTATTACAAATATGAGCTTCCATATATTCTGTCTGTTTTCTTCCATAACACTCACCTTTATTTTCTCTAAACGACAAAACCACGCTCCAATCAGCGTGGTTCTGCGATTCGCATAAAATTATTCGCTCATCTTCTTTTTAGCAACTACTGCTAAGCTACCACAAGCAAGTACTCCCAAAACCGCAAATATAGCATCAGAATCCGAAACTCCGGTTTTTGGTGATACAGTTACAACACCGCCATAAGCTACCTGCTGATATCCCGGATAGACTGAATATCCTGAATATCCCGGATAGACTGAATATCCTGAATATCCCGAATAGCCCGAATAATTCGGATAGTAGTAATTCGGATAGTTCCGACAATCCCAGCCCCAGCGTCTGTCACAGTCTTTACTGCAACCTTTGGTGCAGGTTTCAGTACATATTTCTGTAGGCAACTCAGGACTTTCCGCAGCCAATGCAGTCACACAGCTTATTGCTATCAATGCAATAGACAATAAAGCTACAGCTAACTTTCTCATCGCTAAATACCTCCTACACAAAGCCAAAAATTACAATGATAAAATCGTTGAATAACCTTTGCTATAAATTATTATTCAGTATTCCCATACTAAATATCCTTTGGTATTATAACATCAATTTTCGCTTTTGTAAATAGTTTTTTTTAAATAATTCAGACTTTAGTTCTCAGCGATATTATCCTGTCCAGTATTTTTACCGCACACTGTTCCTTGCTCATAATTGGAAGTTCTTCAACTGATGTTTTTGTTATTATCGTTATTACGTTCGTATCTGTCGCAAAGCCTGCACCCTTGGTTTTCAGATTATTTGCAACTATCATATCTATGTTTTTGCTCTCCAGTTTTTTTCCTGAGTTTTCAAGCATATTCTCTGTTTCCATACTGAATCCGCATATAAACTGACCTGCTTTTTTTCTGCTTCCTATGCTTTTTAAAATATCCTTTGTTTTTTTCAGCTCTATTACGGAAAAATCTGAGGACTTTTTTATTTTATTTTCTGCCGTACTTACAGGTGTATAGTCTGCCACGGCAGCGGCTTTTATAACAATATCAGCTTCATCAAAATTTTCAGTTACCTTTTCGTACATATCTTCAGCACTTTTTATCTTTACTGTATTGACAAAGCTTATATCATCAAGTGCTGTTTCTCCTGTTATCAGAGTAACGTCCGCACCTCTGAGCATCGCTGTTTTTGCTATGGCATATCCCATTTTGCCTGTAGAATGATTTGATATGAAACGGACAGGGTCTATTGCTTCTTTAGTAGCTCCTGCTGTAACAAGAACTTTCAGACCTTTTAAGTCGTGCCTGAAAGCAAGCTCTTTTTCAATGTATTTGTAAAGATGTGCAGGCTCAGGCATTTTTCCCTTTCCTGTGCTTCCGCAAGCCATATAACCCTCGGCAGGCTCTATAATGATATAACCCAGCTCTTTCAGCAAATTTATATTTCTTTGCACAACAGGGTTTTCATACATATTTGCATTCATTGACGGAGCTACAGCAACAGGACATTTGCAGGCAAGTATTGTTGAGGTTATCATATCATCTGCAATTCCGTGAGCAAGCTTACCTATAACATCTGCGGTTGCAGGCGATATGAGAACATAGTCAGCTTTTTCAGCAAGGCTTATGTGATGAATTGCAATAGGATAAACCTTGTCAAATGTATCTGTTATGCAGGGATTTTTTGTGAGTGCCTCAAAGGTTTTTGCAGTTATAAAATTTTCCGCATTCTTCGTCATAAGAACATTGACATTACAGCCTTGTTTTACGAGCTTACTTACAAGGTTCGGCATTTTATATGCGGCAATTCCGCCCGTAACACAGACAAGCACATTTTTTCCATTAAGCATACATAAACACTTCCTTAATTTTTGGCTTTTACTTTCCTTTTTTGCGTCTGTGAGTTGATATAACAACAGACGTAACTATTATAATTCCAATCAGTATGGACATCCATAATCCCAGTGCTACAAACAAATTTCCTTCGCCTGTATCGGCTATTGAAAATCTTTCAAGAAAAGGCGGGTCAGTATAAGTTTCCGTAAGAATTTCGGGCTCATATAACACTTCCGTTTCTTCTTCTGTAGGAGGCTCATATGAGTATTCATAATTTTCGTCCGGCTCGTCCTCATCGTACTCAGATGAAGCTTCTTCGTATGGAGGTTCGGTTTCGTCCTCGGGTTCTGTGGCGAAATTCTCAAAAAGATAATAAGGATAGTCCGTATAATCTTCCGTATCATAATCATCGTAATCGGGTGATATTTCACTGCTTACGGTCGGAGCTTCCGTAGGGACAGTGCTTATTTCTGAAGAAGATGATGAGCCATTATTATCTCTGTTATTATCTCTGAAACCGTCTATTGCACTGCTTATGCCGTCTATAAAACCATTGATGTAATCCTCGGGTGCAGCAGATACCGTAGCTGCTGAACAGCACATCGTAATAATAAACACCAACGAGAATAAAAAAGTTATTTCTGCTTTCCTTTTCATTACAATTCCCCAATATTCCTAAACTGAAAACTATACTTGTTTTTCCTTTGGATATATTATATTCCTAAATTCTTCTTTGTCTATGGAATAATATAAAATTTACAATTTTTTAAAGTTGCAGCAAATCGCTGTATGAGCATACTCAGGCTTTGTTTTCGCTGAGAACCTGAGCTATAACATTTCCAAGCATATTACCTGTATACTTAGCCTCTGAGAGTGTATTGCTTTCTGTGCCTACCTCTATAAGCAGAGAGCCGTTGTTTATGAACATATTGTAGGTGAAATCTCCGAAATAAAGAGGTCTGGTCATACCGGGATAAAGAGTTTCGGCTTTCTGCTGAAGCTTGAGTGCAAATGTAAGATTTTCCTCCCAGTGACCGAAGCCGTATTCATTATCGGGGTCATATCCGCTCATAATCATAATCTGTGCAGCTTTTTTCCCGTTATATGTAAAAACAGGCTTGTATTTTCCTCTTTCGTCATCGTATCCTATTGCATCTCTGTGTATATCAAGAGTAACCTTTATATCAGGATATTTTTCCATATATTTGTATACAGTCTGTTCGCTTCTGTCATAAGAGCCTGTATATGTTCTGTCATGTATCTCTGTTGCGTGTACAGTAGGTATTCCCTTTTTTTCAAGAACTTTTACAATCTCGTCACCGACAGCAACCACACTTTTTTCGGGATTTTCACTTCTGAACGGGTAATCCGTAAAATAATGTCCGTTATCGTTTATAAGATAGGCTTCTGTAGTATGCGTATGATATATAAGCACCTGCGGACTTTTGTTTTCTGAGCTTATTTTAAAGCCTAAATCGGCGGAAAGAAGTTTTTCATAGTCAATAGTATAGTCGGTTGTATTTTTAACGGAAAAGTTATCGTAGCCGTATCCCGAGCTTCCTATATGCTGCTCTATGACTGGGAGTTTATCTCCGCTGTACTTTGATTCATCGTCATACGGTTCATCTGAGCCTGTATATGATACTTCTGCACTGCTTTGGGATTTTTCGTTTGTATAGCCGCTTTTTTCGGCTGATGCTGAATCGGGAGAATTTGCCGTTCTTTTCTCTGTGACCGTGCTTTCCTGACTTCTTCCACGAGGCATTGAAAACGATGACGCAAGAATTTTTATCGACTGTCCTCCGTTTACATCATTTATTCTTCCGATTGTACATATAACAGCTACTACAAAAAGCAGCGAAGAAAGTGCCGCCGCAAACAAATTTATTATTTTATTGCCGTTTATATTTCCCATTCCGATATGCCCCCGCACAAATATCTGTATAGTAAGATATATGCTGACACGGAGGCATATTATGTATAAATAACCTCAGATATCAATCTTCAAAATCGTTTTTATCATAGCCGAAACTTCTGAGAAGTCCCTGCTTGTTTCTCCAGTCCTCCTTCACCTTTACCCACATTTTAAGATTAACCTTGCAGTTGAAAAAGTTTTCCATATCCTGCCTTGCAAACGTTCCTATCTTTTTCAGCATAGAACCCTGTTTTCCTATGATTATTCCCTTATGACTGTCACGCTCACAGTATATAACTGCGTCCATATCTATAATATTGCTTTCTTCTCTTGTTTTCATTCTCTCGATAACAACTGCCGTTCCGTGAGGTATTTCCTTGTCAAGCAGTCTGAGCAGCTTCTCCCTTATCATTTCGGCAGCCAGAACCCTTTCCGGCTGGTCTGTAAGAGTATCTTCATCAAAAAGATGTCCTCCTTCCTGAGAAAGCTTTTTAAGCTCGTCCTTAAGTTCCTCTATGCCGCTTCCGTTTTGTGCCGATACGGGAACTATAGCTTCAAAATTCATCATTTCACCATAGCGTGCAAGCTGAAGCATAAGCTTTGCCTTATCATTCACCGTATCGATCTTGTTTATTGCCAGAACCGCAGGAATATCCATAGTCCTGAATTTTTCTATAAGCTTTATCTCAGTATCACGAATATCCTCACAAGCCTCAGTTACCATAAGACACGCATCTACACCCGAAACAGAAGCGTCTACAGAACGTATCATATATCTGCCAAGCTCGTTTTTCGGCTTGTGTATTCCCGGTGTATCTATGAAAACAAGCTGTACCTCATTTTCCGTGAGAACTCCCATAATTCTGGTTCTTGTTGTCTGCGGCTTGCTCGAAACTATTGCAAGCTTCTGACCAAGCATTCTGTTGAGCAGAGATGATTTTCCTACATTGGGTCGCCCCACTATTGCTATGAATGCCGATTTTTCATTTGTATTTATTTCTTTCATAATCAGTTCTTTCCTTTCATAAAAAAATGGTATAACTGTCCCGTAGTATTTACGGAAACAATTATACCATTATAACAGATTTTTTTCAAATACCGATGTTGCCACAAATAAATCAACTTTTAGCTGAACAGCTATTTTTTGCCCTTCGGTTTCTTTTTTAAAGAACCTTCGCCTATTTCCTCATTCTCGAGCGGCGTATTCAAGACGACTGCTTCTCTGAAACTCCTGACAAGACCATTTGGTCCTATCACTATGAACAAGGTGCTGAACAGCATACTCAATATAAAAATAGCCAGATACTCAGGGGTACTGCAAAGAAAGGATACTATTCTTTTTAATATCTTTATGTCAAAAAACATATAAAAGCCTATTATTACGGAAACAGTCGCAGCCACCAAAACCGCTCCTGCCGCAGCGTCCTTTGCAACCTTTATCATATCTGATTGTTCACGTGTTACGGCATCACAGGCTTTTTCGACAGCGGTATTCATAAGTTCAAGTGCCAGAACCACGGCTATAAGAAGCCAGAGAACACACATACTCTCTACGCTCAGCTTGTAAAAACGTGAAAAATACAGAATATAAATCGAAAAGACCGTATGAATTCTTAAATTACGCTGATTGCACACACAGCCCACAATTCCCCTGAAAGCGTAAAAAAAGCTTTTCAGAAAGCCCATTTACATTATACCTCTCTCACATAGCTGGTAGAAGCAGGCAGTCCGAGCTGGGACATAACCTTTTCTTCCTTTTCTCTCATTCTTACTCTTTCCATATTGTTTATATGGTCATAGCCGAGCAGATGAAGTACGGAATGTGCGGTAAGATAGCCTACCTCCCTCTGAAGACTGTGACCGTATCTTTCAGCCTGTTCAACAGCCTTTTCCATAGATATTACCACATCGCCCAAAATCTGTGCACCTGTTTTGGGGTCAATATCGTATGCTCCGTTTTCACCCATAACGAATGAAAGAACATCTGTTGCACTGTCCTTGCCACGGTACTGTTTGTTCAGCTTCTGTATTTCCTCATTGTCAACAAACGTTACGCTTATCTCCGCAAGTCCCTGAAAACCCTCAAGCTGCAGAACTGCATGACAACAGCGTCTTACCAGCATTCTCAGACCTGTAGGTATTTTTACCTTTTTCTGATTATCTGTGATGATAACTCGAATTCTCTCCATTTTTTCTCTTTGCCTCCTCAACGTTTCTCTCGTAAGCCCTGATAATATCCTGTACAAGCTTATGACGCACCACATCACGTCCGCTGAAGCTCACACATTCGATACCATCAATATTCTTCAGTATTCTTATGCTTTCAGTAAGTCCGGATCTGCTTCCGTCCGGCAAATCTATTTGTGTAACATCTCCGTTTATAACCATTTTGGAATTGAAACCCAGTCTGGTTAAAAACATCTTCATTTGTTCTCTTGTCGTGTTCTGTGCCTCATCTAATATAATGAAGCTGTCGTCTAAGGTTCTTCCCCTCATATATGCAAGGGGAGCTACCTCTATATTTCCTCTTTCAACGTATTTCTGATAAGTTTCAGCTCCCAGCATCTCAAAAAGAGCGTCATAAAGAGGTCTGAGATAAGGGTCTACCTTACTCTGCAAATCTCCGGGCAGAAATCCAAGCTTTTCACCTGCCTCGACAGCAGGTCTTGTAAGGATAATCCTATTTACATCTCCTGCTCTGAATGCCGTAACCGCCATCGCTACCGCAAGATATGTCTTTCCTGTTCCGGCAGGCCCTACTCCTATGGTAATGGTATTGTCCTTTATCGCCTTACAGTATTTTTTCTGTCCCAGCGTTTTGGGCTTTACCGGCTTTCCTTTTGAAGTAACACATATGCAGTCACCTGCAAGCTGTTCTATTTTTTCCTCGCTTCCCTCGTTTGTCAGAGAAATACAATACCTGACATTCTGCTCGCTGAGCATTTCGCCTCTGTTAAGAAGCGAAAGCAAACTTTCAACAACCTTTACCGCTTTTGAAACATTTTCTATATCTCCGCTTATCTTTAAATCAGAGCCTCGTTCCACCACCGAAACAGCATATTCGTTCTCAATGATTTTTATGTTCTCATCAAAATTACCGAAAAGTGCGGCAACGTTTTCAATGCGGTCGATATTAATTATTTGCTCCAAATTATGAAATCACCTTCAGAATAATTAAATTTATACGCAATTCTTCCGTTCAGCAATTCTGTTTTTTGCGAAAAAGCTTTCCCGATTTACACTGAATCTAAAAATTTAATGTAAAATAAACAAAATTAAACGGTTACTGCTATAACAATTATTGTAATTGTAGCATATTTTTAAAATTTAGTCACTAATTTCTAAAAATTTAAAGCCGTTTTTTTAAATTTCAGCACTTTGTAAAAATTCAACAGTTGTTTTTTGTGTAATTAGTATATAATCTTTTACTTAAACAAAAAAATTCTCCAAAAGTAAATATTTTTTAACAGTTATTTCAACATTGTTATTCACGATTGAAATAATCCGGGATAGCTGATATAATGAAGCTGTTATATTAACTTGAAGAGAGGATATAAAATGAAAAGAATAATCTTTGTTGTATTATTATCAGTTCTTATGCTCATATCAGGCTGTTCGGGTAATACGCAAGGCGGAAGTTCTTCATCAAAGACTGCGGAAAGTTCCGCTGTCGCTTCTTCAACCGAAAAAATTACGGAAAAGGCTTCTGAAGTTTCCACTGAAAGTTTCAGTGAAGAAACGACAGAGAAGCCTACCGAGGAAGCTACAAAACTTCCGCTGACGAAGAACAATCACACATCTTACATACATCTGGGAAACACAGGGGTTATAGGAAAAAAACTGTATTATTCAAACGACCACGAATGGGAATACTGCAAAAATGATGTTACTTCCGTACTGCCGGAGGATATTCTGGATTATACGGGAAAATTCTTTATTGTCGGTGATTATATTTACTATACTTCCAGGGTTGCAGATGACGGAAACTTTGCTGTAGAACTCAGAAGAATGAAGTTTGACGGAAGCGATGACGAATTTCTTACCGATGATGTTTCGCACGGCTTCAACTGCGTATATCTTGACGGATATATTCTTTACAACTGCTACTCGGAAACAGATGACTATTTCGGACTGATGTCGCTTAATCTTGAAACAGAAGAAAAAATAAACTATGCAAGCATAAACAATATACAGTATGCGTACAAGGGCAGAGCTTACTATCTTGACGGAAACTACATAAAATATTTCGACCCCAAGGAGGAACAGACAGGTATAGTACGAAATACAGGAGGCAGCTTCATCTGCGGCGATAATGAGTATATATACTACACATCGCCCGGAAACGGAGCAGGTCTTTTCAGAATAAACCTGAACGACTATTCTGTGAATGAGTTCGTAAAAAGTGGTGTATCCTCAAACTGTATCGTTGTAAACAACGTTGTATACTACTATCCGTACAATACAAGAAATACCTCCAAAATATCGGTTTTTGATATTTCAAAAGGTTCTGAGCTTCCGTTAATAGATATAAAGCTTACACGTAAAATATACCGCTTCTGGAGCGAAAACGGTTATCTGTTCTTCAATGTTCAGAACGGCAGCGATGACCTTAATATGTCTGATTATATAATAAACCTCAGCAACAAAAAAACTTATAAGATAAGCAATTATTTTGCTTCCGTAAATATAAGCCAGTAAGACTTCGGCGGTAGTGATATGGGAAAAAAACTTTATTTAACTGACCTTGACGGTACACTTCTCAACAGAGAAAGTACGGTTTCCTGCCGAAGCCGTGATATAATAAACTCGCTTATAAACAGCGGTACTATGTTTACTTATGCTACCGCACGTTCGTATAATTCGGCTAAAATCGTCACTGACGGCTTGTCTGTCAAACTGCCGATAATAGTTTTCAACGGTGCTTTTATATATGATATAAGTAAGGATAAATTTCTGCACAGCTCTTTTTTCAAAGAAAGTGATATTCTTTTCTTTATGGAATTAAGCAGGCTTTACGGCTTTACTCCGCTTGTCTATACATTTATCGGCGGCACTGAAAAAATACTCTGGAATAAAAACGGTAATCTGAGCAGCGGCTTTCTTTACTATCTTTCAAAAAGAAAAAACGATAAAAGAATGTGTGCTGTCGAAAGCCTTGAGGAGTCATTTTCGGGAGAGATATTTTACATAACCTTTATCGATGATTATGAAAAGCTTCTGCCTATGTACAGAAGCATAGAAAGCATAATGCACTTCAACTGCATATTTCAGCAGGAGCTTTACAGAAAAGAGTACTGGTGCGAAATTATGCCCGAAAGTGTAGATAAGGCAAGTGCTGCATGCCGTCTTAAAAGTATTCTGAAATGCGATGAACTTATAGTGTTCGGTGATTCACTCAACGATATTCCGATGTTTAAAATTGCCGACAGGTCTTACGCCGTTATGAACGCAAATGACAGGCTTAAACAAATTGCAACGGAAGTTATAGGCTATAATTACGATGACAGCGTAGCTGTAAAGCTGTCTGAAATTGAAGGTTTGGATGTGACAGAACTATGAAAGCACTAATAACAGGAGCAAGCTCAGGTATGGGCAGAGATATGGCGGAAATTCTTGCAGAAAAAGGATATGACCTTGTTATCACAGCACGAAGAGGCAACAGACTTTCTGCATTGAAAAATGATATTGAAGCAAAATATCCGTCTGTATCGGTAGAAACCGTGTGTGCTGACTTGTCAGATAAAAACGCCTGTATTCAGCTTTATGAAAGCCTTAAGGATAAAAACATAGATTTTCTTATAAACAATGCAGGCTTCGGTCTGTTCGGAGAATTTACGGAAACATCACTTGAAGATGAACTCAGAATGATTGATACAAATATTACCGCAGTGCATATACTTACAAAGCTGTTCTTAAAGGATTTCGTAAAGCGTGACAGCGGTATTATTCTCAACGTTGCATCTTCCGCAGGCTTTATGGCAGGCCCTCTTATGAGTACCTACTATGCTACCAAAAATTATGTAAGACGGCTTACTCAGGCGGTTTATCAGGAGATTAAGAACAGTAAATCAAATGTAAAAATTTCGGTTCTCTGTCCCGGCCCTGTAAACACGGAATTCAATGACGTTGCAAACGTTAAGTTTGCAATAGACGGTCTTGAAAGCAGCTTCGTTGCACGATATGCGATAGAAAAGGCTCTGAAAGGAAAGCTTACGATTATTCCAGGAAAATCTCTGAAGCTCGGTGTATTCTCTCTGAGATTTTTACCCGAAAAATTTATGCTTAAAATGTCATCAAATATTCAGAAAAGAAAATCATAGATAAAAAACAGGAAGGTTGGTAATTGAAATGAGATTGGATAAATTCCTCAAGGTTTCAAGAATTATAAAAAGACGTACAGTTGCAAATGAAGCCTGCGATGCTGACAGGGTTCTCGTAAACGGAAAGCCTCAGAGAGCATCGTACAATGTAAAACAGGGCGATATACTCGAAATACAGCTCGGTTCAAAGCCCTTTAAAGCCGAAATTCTTCAGATAAACGAGTTCGCAAAAAAAGAGGACGCTCCTCTTATGTACAGAACTATTGAATAATAAACAGGCTTGCGGCTGCACTCAGCGAGGCGATTGCAGAAATCCAAATGAAATTTGGATTTTGCCGATGCAGTTTCTGCATCGGCAGAAATGTTGAAGTACTTCAACATTTCCTGCCATCGCCTCTCACCCGAGCGGTCGCTCCTGTTCTTTTTCTCTCAGAAATAATTGACCTTAAACCGGCATATATTATTCTATCTATATGAAATACGGAGGTAAGTAATATATGTCAGATGAAAAGCAAAGACCCAGAATACCGCACAGCATTATAGTGGAAAACAGAAGCAATATATCGCTTACGGGAATAACAAAGATGGGAAGTTTCGATGAACAGTCCGTAGTGGCATTTACCGACTACGGAGAAATACATATCCGTGGCAGCCGTCTGCATATAAGCAAGCTCAGCCTTGATACAAACGAGGTTGACATAGACGGTGAGCTGGAAGCCGTTATATACGTTCAGAACAGAAACAGCGGCGGATTTTTTTCGAGGCTTTTCAAATAAATTCCTGATAATATACTTTTTCGGAAAAGGGTGGTACGGCAGTTATGCAGTTTTTTGTCTGCCAGCAGATACAGCTTTTTGTTTATTCGGTTCTTTGCGGAATTATCATAGGAATTTTAAATGAGCCTTTCAGATTTCTGAGATATGCAGGTTTCAATTCAAAGACAGAGGTTTTTATTCAGGATATAATATTTATGTCTGCAAATGCCATTATAACCTTCTTTTTCACTCTTTGCTTCAACAAGGGTGATGTCAGATTTTTTATACTTTTCGGCGAGCTTGCAGGTTTTCTGCTGTTCAGATACAGTATCGGTATGCTGACAGGATACGTATTCGGATTCATTTTTTTCGTTATCAAAAAAATTTCTGTTGCAGTTAAATCATTTTTTAGTTTTATATTGTCGAAATTATATAAAACAATACGTTTTATATTGTCGAGATTACCATTATTTAATAAAGTGAAAAAATTTTCTTGCCATAGGGGGAAACTTTATTGTATAATAATCAAAAGTACAAATTTTTTCAGAAGGTAAGTGAGTGCCTGTGAAGCTGACAAATACCGGCAGCTCCGCCGCTCGTGACAGAAAAAATAAAAATAAAAATAAACATAAAAGCTTTGTTAAAATTTTTTCTGAAAACAGGGTCGAGTTCATAATATACGGTGCTTTTGTTGTCTTTTTGATTTATACCGCTTTTTTTCTGCTTTCTCAGCATAACGATATAGATAAGAAAAATCAGGAGCTTGAGGACATCAGAAGCCGCATTGTAATAGAAGAAGTAAAAAACGAGGAAGTAAATGATATTCTTAATTCAAACGAAGTCGATAACGAGGCATATATTGAAAAATCCGCAAGGGAAAATCTCGATTTTGCCTATAAAGACGAGCGTATTTTTGTAAACGTATCAGGAAACTAAATGTATTTCGGAAGGTTTATGTATTAAGGGTTATCGTTTTTAATATTTTTATGTATTTTTTAGGAGGACATTTTTTTAATGGCTGTTGAAGTTGGAAACATCTTAGAAGGTAAAGTTACAGGTATAACGGATTTCGGAGCTTTTGTCGAACTTCCTGACGGAAAATCAGGTATGGTACATATTTCTGAGGTTGCACCTGTTTACGTAAGCAAGATTTCGGAGTTTTTGCAGGAGGGACAGACGGTCAAAGTAAAGGTTCTGACCATAAACGAGGAAAACGGAAAAATAAGCTTGTCTATAAAGAGAGCAATGGAAAATAATAATAACGGCAATAACCGAAACAGAGGCGGCAGAAACGAGCGTGGCGAAAGAGGTGACAGAAAAGGCAGCTTCAGCGATGGTAAACGTAATAACGGCGGCAGACCCCGTTCCGATGGCGGCGGAAGAAAGTATGACAGACCACGCCAGAGTGCTCCTGCTGTTACAAGTCCCGGAGATTTTGAGTGGCACAGCTCAAAGAAAAATGAGGCTTCAAGCTTTGAGGATTTGATGTCCAAGTTCAAGCAGAGCAGCGAAGAAAAGTTTTCAGACCTCAAGAGAAATTCTGATGTTTCTGTTCGCAGACCCAGAAGGAATCAGAAGCCTTGAGTTCTGTTATAAAATAAAAATATAAATTCAGGGCTTCTGTATGAGTACCGCATAAGAAGCCCTTTTTGTTTTATTAAGATTTGAAGTCATTTTAGCATATGGAGGAATGATTATGAATATACTTGTATCGGGACTTTTAAATATAGAAACAACCGTTTCAGTTGACGGCTTTCCTGTTCCGTATAACCCCGTCAACTATAAATTTTTCGGAATAAATTCCAACGTTTCAGGAGTTGGATTCAATCTCGCAAAATCGCTTTCAACATTGGGCGATAAGGTAAGTGTCATATCTTTTCTAGGCAATGATGTTGAAGCTGATATTGTTCTCGCTCAGCTTAAAAATGACAATATTCAAAGCAGGATTATCCGCACTCTGAAAAAAACTCCTGCGTCTGTAATATTGTATGACCCTCAGGGCAAACGTCAGATTTACTGCGACCTTAAAAACATTCAGGAACAAAGCGTAAATCCGTGCGATGTTGAAACCGAACTGAATACCTGTGATATAGCTGTACTCTGCAACATAAATTTCAACCGCATACTTTTAAAATCAGCAAAAAATAAGGGTATAACAATTGCTACTGACGTACACGTGCTTTCAGATATAAATGACGATTATAACCGTGATTTTATGGAAAATGCGGATATTCTCTTTTTAAGCGATGAAGGTCTTCCCTGCGATGCGGCAGATTTTATACGTCAGCTTTATAACCGCTATCATAACAAAATCATAGTAATCGGAATGGGTTCAAAGGGTGCTATGCTTTTTGATTCCAAAACAGATGAAATATCTGTAATACCTGCCTATTATGCGGCAAAGGTCGTAAACACTGTGGGAGCAGGTGATTCTCTGTTTTCATCTTTTCTTCATTTCTATGCCAAGTATTCAGATGCAAAGGAAGCTCTGAAAAGAGCTGTCATATTTGCCGGAATAAAAATCGGATATAACGGTGCTTCTCTGGGTTTCTGTACGGAAGACGAAATAGAAAAAATTATCGGAAATATTTATACACCAGTTTCCAAGTTTTAAAGAAATAAAAAAATGAATTACTCTCCAAAAGGTGTAAAATAGTAAGTAACCAAACCAACCTTTTGAGACCTGAAGGGAGTAATTTACATGAAAGCATTATACACCCATACAAATATTATAGGCAGGCTAAAAAAAGCATTCTTTGAAATATTTTCAGAAGAAAGCAGACATACAAAGGAACATTTATAGTAAACGACAATTTAAAACACCTAATAATTGTCAAATTTAAAAGAGCATAAAGACTTAAGCCAAGTGTTTGGAGCATTGAACAACGAATAATACTCGTCAACAGCCTGTTCCAACTCATGAACATCTCTAAAAAATATATTGTGTGTAGCATCACGGCATGTTAATCTCCAAACTTGCTCG